>ERZ791617.74-NODE-74-length-77761-cov-10.4198_pt1 | contig 77761 bp, 51 predicted proteins | sample MGYA00510272_ERZ791617 | MGnify/ENA primary metagenome ERZ791617 (study PRJEB30046, sample SAMN00715200) | human gut metagenome | study: EMG produced TPA metagenomics assembly of the A metagenome-wide association study of gut microbiota in type 2...
TGGAGTTTATGCGACTTCGTCGCAATCTTCTGCAAACTTAGAGGTCATTAGGGCTTGCCTGGATTTTGTTCTTTTAGAAGAGTGGATTTTGTTTGGCTTTTAATGAGTAATAGCGAGCTATTACGAATTAAAAACAAGCAAAAGACGCCTTATAAAAAACAAAAGACTGCAAGCAGTAAATATAAAATACAATAAACGGCCTAATGACCGTTTTGGGTTTAACCCATTGGCGGAATTAATATAATGCACAATTAATTCCGCCAATGGGCTTGTCATTGTTATACCTGGTGACGGTGAAAAGACGGCTTTGTCAGATGAATCAACCAAATAATTACGCCGACAAGAATATATGTCTAAAATCCCCCACGGCGTGGGGAACAGTCCCCCTTAATGTGGGGTTTCATTCCCCACGCCAGGGGGAGATTTTTCAGTCTTTTATATTTCACCTAAAACGGTCATCAAACGGTTTGGAGTTTAATCGATTATATACCTCCAGTCCTTCAACTGTCAGGATATACTTCTGACGGGGATGACGGGGAGAATTGGGATATTTCATCGTTACAAGACCGTTTTGAAGGGCTGGCGTAAGAGAATATTCAAGAAAATTGGGACGGTTTTTCAAACCGACTACCTCCATTATTTCCCTTACGCTCTTTTCATCTGTGCCAATCGCAATGATTAACCGCTTTATATTTTCAGATAACGCAGATACTGTTTCATCAAAGCTTGTATGGGTACTTGTATGGGTACTTGTATGGGTGTCATCCACATCACTATAACCAATCAGCATATAGCGGTTCTTCAGTTCATGATGTTCGCCCAACATCAAATTCCGGAAGAACTTTGCAAGGAATGACTTGTTGGGTTCTATACCTTTTGAAGGATTGCGGTAGTTGGTACGAACAAGGGCATTGCAGAAATACATTTCAATATATTGGTATGCCTTTTCAAAAACATCATTATCCTTGATGCTATACTTGATCCACAGAATCGAACGAAGTTTCTTCTTGATTTATCGGCCTGTTTATATACGGCAGCAAACTTCTCTTGTTTTCCTTTGGAAGGGATTCCAAAAGGAAATATTTCAAAATCTCAATCATATCTTTGTATGTTGTTGGTTTAATTATCGCACGACAAATTATTCATACTCTATAATATCAACTTGGTCACTCGTCAGTGACCAAGTTAAGTGACTAAGTCAATACCCGTTTGTACTTTTGGCTTCGGCTATTAGGTTTTTCAGGAATAGTCATAACCAAAAAACCACCCTCTATAAGTGGATCAATATAGCGATGCTTAACATTGTATCTGTGTTTAAGGCCAAGATGCTCCATTATTTCAGTCATACTTCGAGGAGTATAACAAAAATCAATTACATCATTAAGCGTGTCATTCAACTTAGTCACTGTCTTAGTCACGTTTTTTTCATCAGTGACCAAGTTAAGTGATAAGGAAGGCCTCACGACTACCTCAAAAGCTGTAATCTTATCCACATTGAACTCTGGTTCTGGATTACCATTCTCTTGCAAGAGATTCTTTACACGTTGAATTCCACGATTGAACATGTTAACATACTTCAATCCACGCATAGCTTCTGCAACAATAGGATTACGATAATCATTTACCGTTGGGAAGTTCTCAGGACGAGCCTCGCCATACAGGCCTCCAGCATTAAGAATTTCAATTCGATCTTCATATTGATAAAGTCGTATTGGCATATTGGATTGGTAATCTCTATGCATACATGCATTCATTAGCAATTCTCTCAAAGCCAGGTCTGGGTAGTTCAACACATTCTTCTCTCGCAGCATACTAATAGGCATAGGCCGAGAAGTAACCACAGCATCCCGCACAAAATTTTCCAATTGTGGCAGTATCTTACAAAGGCTTCCTTTAATTTGTCGTTCATTAACGATTTCACTACCACGATCTTTCCCTGCAAAATGAACATATTGCACATAGCACCCATGCATATAGTACTGAGGAGCTTTACCAAAAAGAATCATTGCTGCATTCGTAGGACATTCATGTGTAAGGTCGTACAAATGAATTGCAGCCAATTGTTCTTTAATATCACGAGTGTCATTAGCCAATACTTCGTCATCAACAATCTGGGGTAGATACTCTTTTTTAATAAAGTCCGTATCAATATCATTGATAGTTGCGCCAAAACAAGGTGTAGCATCAAAAGTGGCCATATAGGATGTTCTGCGCTCAAACAATATTCGTTCTTCCGCTTCACTTGCAATATCTCTGCGAGGACCAATACGAACAAATGTCCTACCACGATATCGTACAGGAGGGACCAATGATGGCGAAACTTCAGCCACAAGTAATTCTCCATCCTCATATTCAAATCTTTCAACCGACATAATAGGAAGGGGCAATATATTACCATTTGAACGTATGGCCGAAATCTTCTTTAGCAAATCATCATCAACCTTCAATCCAGATAAAGTTCCATTATCATATGCACCAATAATCAGATACCCATTCTTTTTAGAATTAGGTAAATCATTCGAGAAGGCACATATTGCTTCTTGGAACTTATCCATATCTCCCGTTGAAACAGTACGCTCAATTCTATATGTCTCAGTGCTTGTCAACAGCTCACGTACTTCTTCCTTTGATATCATGTTATTCCTATTATTGATTATTTATCAAACTTTTTATCACAGAGTTCTTATTACCTGCTCCATCTGTTCGCCGAGCGAGATGGTGTATCCCTGCTTGAGGAACACCACGCGGTTGAACGTGTCGGAGATGAAGAAGATTGGCGAGAGCGACTTGTTTGAGAGTTTCATGTTCTCGGATATTTCCTGACGCACGGCGCCGCCGGCATCTATACCGAAGATGATGTTCTTGGGCAGACCGGGGAATTCCTTGGCGTTGAACTTCTTTGCGGCAGCCTCATCCTCGAAGAGCAGCACGAGAGGTCTGCCCCACTTGTCGAATTCCGCCGCCACCTTGGCGATGTCTTTCAGCGCATGGTTGGTAGGCTCCTGTCCCACGCCGATCAGTCCGGTGATGAAATACCCTCTGCCCGTCTGCGAGAGGAATGTCACTTCCCTGCCGTCGAGCGTCTGGAACTTGGCTTCGGAATTGAACGACCCTATCACGGAGACGTCGGTCGGCGATGTGCGTATCTTCAGGTCCAGATCAGTGGTCTTGCCCTCCTCCACGGAGAAAAGTCTGGCCTCCGACTTCACGGCTCCGCTGGCGAGGCGCATACCCGTAACGAGCAGATACTGACCGGCATCGAGACTCACGCCATCCTTGAACGTGGAGCCCCAGGTGGTGCCTTCTTCCGGATATTCGAGCAGCGATGTGGTGCCGTTGGCATTGATGCGGCTGATGGTGAAATGACTGAAATACTTAGGGTCGTCAACGATGGCATTCTTCTCATAACGGAGCATCAGAGTGCCCTGTGGCGCCACCTGCTTCACCACCTTCTCGAAGTTCACGTCCGCCCACTTGCCTTCAGCCTTGTATTGCGTCTTGCCGGTAACGGGGTCTACACGTGCCTCGATGTCGAAGCTGCGCGCCATGTCCACGAAGAGGATGTTGCGCGAGCGCCTGTCGGTAATCTTATAATCGTATGCCCCCATCGGAGTCTGCGCTATCATCGGCGACTTCTTGTCGGGGTTCATCCTGATGTTCTTCTTTATCCATTTCACGAGTTCCAGAGGATTCTTCTGGAATTTCCGCTTTTCCTTGTCGGAGAACATCGAGCGGAATTCCGCCTTGAACGTACGGGTTATCATCTCGTTCTCCACTCTGGGCGAGAGCTGTGTGCCGGCGGCATAGCTGTCGTCGAGGATAGCCATCCTGATGTCGCGCAGGTCTTTGTCGCTGAGCGTGGCGAGAAGGTCTATCACCCTCTGCGTCTTCTCTGCCGACACGGCATTCTTGGTGATGAAATCGAGAATCACCTGATGGTTGCCGCTCGATTTCTCGAGGAATGCAGCCAGTCGCTGCAGTCCTTCGGCGCTGGCTCCCGCCACCTTTCCCTTCAAGGCGTTGACAGCCCTCTCGTGTGTATAGAATGTGGCGAGATAGGCATGGCGCAGCGAGTCTTCGTATTCAAAGCGGCGGTTGTTCTCTGCCCTCTGCTCTGGCGAGACGAACGGCACGTTGGCTTTCTCTGGCGGTGGCACGATGTCGAACGAATCCGTCGCCTCGCTCTGTTCTCTCACCGCCACGTTATGGCTGAGACTGATGCGCAGCGCCTTGTCTGTGGCAAACGCCACTTTGGCGAAGCCATACTTTCCGTCTTTTGACGCCCACACCATCATGTCGCCCTTGCCAGCCGTGAGACTCGTATGACCGGCGGCGTCGGTGAATTTCGCCACTACCGGACAGTATTCGGCATAGTTGTAAATGCAGAAGTCCACACGGGCTCCGCTAACCGGCACACCGTTCTCGTCAACGATGGTGAAATCCACGTTTGCCATCTCGCCATAGTTTCCGATGAGGTTTATCTCCGTGTTGCAGGGAGTGCGCAGGAGCACCTCCTCCGGTCCGTCGTAATATCCGAACACTCTGGTGTGCATCAGCAAGGCTCTGGATGCAGGAGCGTTGAACCATCCGAGATCGAGCACCGGTTCCGGTTCGCAGGCTCCGAGGAAATACCATTTTCCGTCTGCCCATGCTTCCACCCATGCGTGGTTGTCGTCGGTATGTGCCCAGCGTGGCGTGTATACCTGTCGTGCCGGTATGCCCATCGCCCTGAGCGCTGCCACGAGCAGGATGCTCTCCTCGCCGCATCTGCCATAGGCCGATCTCACGGTGGCGAGTGGTGAGGAGGTGCGTGGGTCGGAGGGTTGGTAGGTCACCTTCTCATGACACCAGTGGTTTATCTCCAATATAGCGTCCCGCATCGACAGTCCGGCGATGCGGTCTTTCAGTTCGTCGTAAAACACGCTGCGTGCGTCGTCGAGTTCCTCGTTGTTCACCCTCACCGGCAGCACGAAGTGGCGGAACAGCAGTTCGGGCACATTCTTGCCCCACGCCATCTGCTGCCGTGCCTTGTTGCTCGCCCTCACATTGGCGAGATAATATTCGACGGTATGGTCGGTGATGTCGGCGAGCGGCATATAGGCATAGAGGAACTGCAATGCCTCGAGTTCTGCCTGAGTGACCGAGAGTTTCGCCACATTGCAGAAATTGCCGCCAATAATGGCTTTGCGTTTCTGGAAATCCTCTTCCACCTTTTGCCGATAGGCTGCATCGGTGAGGAAATGCTGCTGTGTGTTCTCTTGAGCCATTGCCGTCTCAACCGCCATATTGTCGGAAGCTGAGACCATTGCCGGCATATTCGCTGCCGCCATACAGGCGAGGATAGCCGTGGTATATAGTGTATGTTTCATATTATCAGTGTTTTTTATCAACAGGTTAGTATTGGATTATTGCAGGAGAAGCAAGGGGGTTACATGTCGTCGATTTCTTCTCCGGTGCGCTCCATCACGTTTGCCGCCATACCGTCGGCAGCGTGGATGATTGGCACGAGGGGATAGAGCTTCTGTGCGGTATCGAAGCTTCTCACGTCTTCAAAACTGTTCTGGTTGAGTCCCCAGGCTCCCATGTGCCAGCGTATGGCAAGCATCTCGTCGTCGTAGAGGTCGATGCCGCCGAGCAGTATCATCACGAGCGATTTCTCGCCGTGGCCCATAGGGAAATTCTTGTATGTCACCTTGTAGCCCTCGGTGTCTTCCCACAGTCCGAGTGCGTTCTTGCGCTTCTTCACCGAACGCTTGTAAATGTCGCTCTTGCAAACGTCGTGCAGGAGCGAAGCGATGATTATGCTTTCGCGTTTCACCTCGGTGGCGAGCGATGGCTCCAGAGTCTTCATCCCCTCCCAGATGGCGAGCGCCGCCTTGCAGGTGTTGAGAGAATGTCTGACAAGACCTCCCTCCACATTGAGATGATGACCGGCGGATGCCGGTGCGGTGAAGAAGCCTTGCTCTTCCAGGTTGTCTATCAGGTCTTCCACTCCCTCTCGCTCCGTGGAGCGAAGCAGCTGGAGGAACTCCTCCTTGCATTCTGAAATATCTATTTTCATGTCTACTTTTTTATCGTGTTTTCTTTTCAAGACGCAAATATAGTCATAAATAACCTTTATCACACATTTTTACCTCAAGAAAATCAAACTGATGGAAGATTTGGGTAGGAGAAAAGGAGGTATACACATGGCGAGCCAAGAAGAAGGGCAAGATATACATGCGTGTTGACCCCAAAACGGCCATTAGGCCGTTATAAAATTAGTTAATGACTGCTTGCAGTCTTTTGCTTTTTATAAGGTGTCTTTTGCTCGTTTTTAATTCGCAATAGCTCGCTATTACTCATTAAAAGCCAAACAAAATCCACTCTTCTAAAAAAAACAAAATCCAGGCAAGCCCTAACGACCGATTTGGGTTGAAAACTTGCGAAACTTCAATAATTTAAATTAAAATACTACAGGGGATTTGGGGTACATCCTTGTAATACGTACTTTTGTAGCACAAACGAATGGTTTTAGCCACAAGCAGTCATGAGATGACACACTAAAACGACATGATGACCGCTGGGGTTAATACGAATCAGGATAGAGATTTTACTAACTAATCAAAGAAACAAAACGAAATGAAAAAGACTCTTATGGTTGTCGTGGCGATGCTGACAAGCCTCACCGCGGCGTTTGCCAACGATTATGGCAAATACTACCAGAACCTGCCGGTGAAGATGGAGCAGCCAGTGTTGGCAACCATCCCAGACTACAGCGTGAACCTGACGGATTTCGGAGCCGTGGGCGACGGACTGACGCTAAACACCGAAGCCTTTGAAAAGGCCATCAAGGCTCTCGACAAAAAAGGCGGCGGACACCTTATCGTGCCGCAAGGAATATGGCTCACCGGACTTATCTCGCTGAAGGACAACATAGACCTTCATCTCGAGAAGAACGCCATAATTCTCGCCACACCAGACCGCACGCAGCATTTCAAGACCAAAGACGGAGTGAGAGACAAGAAATGCTCACCGCTCATCAGTGCCAGCAAGCGCAAGAACATCAGTATCACCGGAGAGGGAATCATCGACGGCAACGGTGCCGTATGGCGCCCGGTGAAGCGTTCGAAGGTGAGCGATGTGGAATGGAAGCAGTATAACGAGATGGGCGGCACACAGACAGACGGCGGCAAACTGTGGTTTCCGTTCAACCTGAAGCATTTCGGCAACATCGCCGACACGCCACAGGCACAGGAGAGCTTGAGAACACACCTCATAAGACTGACAGACTGCGACAGAGTGTTTGTGAGCGGAGTGACGATACAGAATTCGCCAAAGTTCCACCTCATCCCTACCCGATGTACAAACGTGGTGGTGGACGGAGTGACCATCCGCTGCCCATGGAACGCACAGAATGGTGACGCCCTCGATATCAGCTGCTGCAAGAACGTATTGATAGTGAACAACACCATCGATGCCGGCGACGACGGCATCTGCATGAAGGGTGGAGCAGGAAAGAAGGCTGCTCCCGACGGACCATGCGAGAACATTCTGATAGAGAACAACACGGTGTATCATGCTCATGGAGGATTCGTGATCGGATCGGAATTCTCAAACGGCATGAAGAACATCGTGGTGCGCAAGAACCGCTTCTCAGGCACTGATACCGGACTGCGCTTCAAGAGCGGCATCGGCAGAGGCGGAAAGACGGAGAACATCTACGTAAGCGACATCGTGATGACTGACATCAAGGACGAGGCGATAATATTTGAATGCACTTATGCCGACAAGAAATACAGCGTGAAAGAGGACAACGGCAAGGTCACAGTTCCACAAAACGCAGAATTCGTGCCGGAATGGAGCGACATACATATCAGCAACGTGGTGTGCCGCGGTTGCGAAACTGCCGTCAGCGCCCACGGACTGCCAGGCTACAGTTGTCTGAAAGGCATAACAATAGACAACTCCACATTCTTCTACAACAAGAAGGACAAGGACATAGAAGCCGGCGCCGACGTGAAACTGACGAACTGCAAGTTCGCCACATTCTGAACAATGATAGCAAACTGATTTGAGATAAAAAGACTCCCGCAACTGTTGAGGTGTGGGAGTTTTTTTATGTTGGTATACGAGAGCAATATTATCATTTTTTACTTCCCCTCCCCTTCCTTCCACTCCAGGAGCAGAGCAATTCCTACACTTTTCCAAGGTAAAAACGCCTCGTTTCCTACACTTTTCCAAAGTAAAACCATACTTTTTTCTACACTTTTCCAAAATTTCTTTGCGTGAAAAGATTGGACGCATTAGCGATAGTACCGCCATAACTATACAAAAACGGATGGTTATGGCGGTATTATCGTTTATAAGTCCGCCATAACTATGTTTTAAGAGGTAGTTATGGCAGTGTTATCATTACATAATTCATTACTTTGTTATCTTTGCAGCGGTAAGGTTCGGTATGCTACAACATGAACTTACGGGACAGTCGTCTGGCATCTTTTCTGCCCACCAGGGGCAAGCACGTTACTCATTAGGGGCAAGCAGCGTGCCCCACTTGGGCAAGCACCGTGCCCAATTCCAGTATTTTTGTTCTCCTTGCCAATGATTGTGATTTGACTGTTTGACTATTTGCGAAACAAATGGCAAACCAGAGAAGTGTCTGACGTTATATAGCTTGCAAAAGCAATACCGGACAGTATCAAAAAACATATAAATTCATTCCATCAAGGCATCCCGATGATACTTCAATGATACTTCAATGATACTTCAATGATACTTTTCTGTTAAACAATCAGAAAAGTATCATTAACGTAATTCATTGACAGCATGCACTATAATACCTAAAGTGAAACACAAAATGATACTATGACACTTTATTAGATAATATAACGATATATTATGTTAGGATGTAATTATCTCTTGCCACCGACCAGAAAAATCAGCTGTCCCGATTTTTATTGTTATAAATGAAATCATTACATAATCCATATAAAATGCATCGCTTTGAGAAATAAGCGTTATCTTTGCATAAGATAAGCTGCACCTCAGCATAAGAAATAAATACATTTTTTTCATTATGCATTCGGTTTGCGTTATCTTTGCATAAGATAAGCTGCACCTCAGCATAAGAAATAAATACATTTTTTCATTATGCATTCGGTTTGCGTTATCTTTGCATAAGATAAGCTGCGGCTCAAAAGAATTTTAAAAAAAGATGGAACAGGAAAACAAATTATTCCAGGAAGTGAATGAAGGCTACACCATGCATGACGCCATAGAAGAGGCTAAGCGCTGTCTGAACTGCAAGGTTCCACAATGCAAAAAGGGATGCCCAATAAGTCACGACATACCAAACTGGATTCATGAACTGTCGATGGGTAACCTCGGCAACGCCATGGACATAATAAACAGCAAGAGTAACCTGCCTGCCGTATGCGGACGCGTGTGCCCCCACGAGAAACAATGCGAGGGACACTGCGTGCTCAACAAGAAGGGCAAGGGAATACGCGTGGGAAAACTGGAGAGATTCATCGCCGACTTCGACGGAGACATGGGACTCATCAGAGAGAAACTGCTACCCAAGACTCGTGGAAAGGTGGCGGTAATCGGTTCGGGACCTGCCGGACTGACTATCGCCGGCGACCTGGCGAGACAGGGATTCAACGTGGAGATATTCGAGATGGAGCAGGAACCGGGAGGAGTGCTGATGTTCGGAATTCCGGAATACAGACTGCCGAAGGATATCGTGCGCCGGGAAATAAAGAAGACTGAAGAACTCGGAGTGGTGTTCCACTGCAATACTACCGTAGGAAAAGACGGTCTCAACGTGGACAAACTGTTCGAGATGGGATTCGACGCCATATTCATGGGAACAGGAACGGGCAAGCCCAAGAAACTGGATATACCTGGATGCAACCTTGAGGGTGTGCGCCAGGCGATATGGTTCCTGCGCCGCGTGAGCCTCTACAACGAGGGCAACCTGAGCCGCGACGAAGTGGTGGTGAAGGAAGGCAACAAGGTGTTCGTGATCGGATGTGGAAACACGGCGATGGATGCCGCCAGAACTGCCGTGCGCATGGGAGCAAGCGACGTGCAGGTGGTTTACCACCGCACCATAAACGACATGAGCGCCCTGAGGTCGGAATACGACGAGGCCGTGGAAGAGGGTGTGAAGTTCAACTGGGATTCGAGCATCGTGGAAATTCACGACGACAACGGCACACTGAACGAGGTGGTGATAGAGACCAAGGCCGGCGAGCGCCGCACAGAGAAGGCAGACCTCGTGATAATGGCAGTGGGATCGGCACCGGCAAGCCGCATCGTGTCAACGACGACCGGCATCGACGTGGACGACCGCGGATATGTGCTCACACGAGAGAAGCCATACGGAATGACGACACGCAAGGGCGTGTTTGCCGGCGGCGACGTGGTGAACCGTCCGTCTACCGTAGTGCTCGCCATGCACGATGCCAAACAGGTGGCAGAGGGCATAGCGCAGTATGTAGACGCCATAAAGCTGCTTGAAGCCATCAACATGGATGATGAGCTGAAGAAGACCGGCGACAACAAATAAAGACAAACGACAAGACAAACTATCAATAAAACAAAACTGCAAAAAGATGAACAAATCCATTATCTCACGCTTCCTTATTGCCACGATGATGACAATGGGCACTGTCTCGGCAAATGCCGATTGGACAGACAACATATCGGCTTATGACCAGAATGCCCCATTGGGATGGGCTACAGTCGGCGGTAATGTCACCGGCGGAGAAGGCGGAACGAAAGTGACGGTGAGAACCAAGTCTGAACTGATGAACGCCCTGAAGGGTACCGACAAGAAGATTATATATGTAGAGGGCGAAATAGAGTTCTCCGGACTGAACAGCGTGAAGAGCGCACAGAACAAGACGGTCATCGGAATGAAAGGTTCGGCTCTCGTAAATCCCAAACATTCGTCGAAAGGGAGCGAGACGGGCATCCTGCAACTCTCATCATGCAAGAACATCATCTTGCGCAACCTCACCTTCAAGAGCGCCGGAGCCTACGACATCGACGGCAACGACAACCTCACCATTGCCGGTTCAACATATATCTGGGTGGACCACTGTGACTTCCAGGATGGTGTGGACGGCAACTTCGACTGTGTGAACGGTTCCGACAACATCTGCGTCACATGGTGCCGCTTCCGCTATTTCATTGAGCCATGGGCAGGAGGCAGCGGCGGAGCAGACGACCACCGCAACTGTGACCTCTGGGGAAACAGCGACAGCCGCTCTGAAGACAACGGACACCTGCGCACCACATTCGCCAACTGCTGGTGGGACGAGGGATGCTCGGAGCGCATGCCGAGAGTGAGATACGGACAGGTGCACATACAGAACTGTCTCTACTCAAGCTCCAATGCCCACTACTGCATCGGCTACGGCTACAAGTCGAACCTCTATGTGGAGAACAACGCTTTCATAAGCGCAGCCGCAAAAAAGACACCATGGAAGAACTACGCCACAAGCGGAAGCAAGAAGGACTACAACATCACCACTGTGGGAAACCTGAACGCAAATGACTTCCAGAGCAAATCTGGCAGTGCGGAATATTTCATCCCATCCGACCACTATACGCTGAAGGCATACGACAGCAGTCTGGTGCAGGAGGTGGTGGCAAACGAGGAGAATGGTGCCGGCGCCACTCTCGACATTACATCAATGACCGATGGCATTGATGCCGTGGAAACCACAAACAGCGAACTGCCTGCGAGCATCACATACTATAATATGAGCGGCATGGAAATCAGCTCTCCCCAGCCCGGCATCAACATCGTGAAGATACAGTATGCCGACGGAAGGACAGTGAACAGGAAAATAAGGAAATAACGGCTCAGCCATCATACAATAAAAAAAGACTGGAGATTATGCCATAATCAATTGACATAATCTCCAGTCTTTTTATACCCGGTCTCACCCCCAAACGGTCATCAGACCATTTTCAACTGTTGGGGCTTATTCCTTCCTGTCGTTGAGTTTCTCCATGATCTGTGCCTCGAGTTCATCACACAGTTCAGGATTATCTCTGAGCAGAGCCTTGCTGGCATCGCGGCCCTGAGCCAGACGGCTGCCATTGTATGAGAACCAAGAGCCGCTCTTCTGTATGATGCCGTATTCCACACCGAGGTCGAGAATCTCGCCGACCTTAGAGATGCCCTCACCAAACATTATCTCAAACTCAGCCTTGCGGAATGGAGGAGCCACCTTGTTCTTCACCACCTTCACACGGGTCATGTTTCCGATAACCTGGTCACCGTCCTTGATTGCCGTGACGCGACGGATGTCGAGGCGCACACTGGCATAGAACTTCAGGGCGTTACCACCGGTAGTAGTCTCAGGGTTGCCGAACATCACGCCGATCTTCTCTCTCAACTGGTTGATGAAAATACAGGTGGTGTTTGTCTTGCTGATGGTAGAGGTGAGCTTTCTGAGAGCCTGGCTCATCAGGCGTGCCTGCAGACCCACATTGTTGTCGCCCATATCGCCCTCTATCTCCTTCTTTGGAGTCAAGGCAGCCACGGAGTCAACCACGAGGATGTCGATTGCAGAAGAACGGATAAGCTGGTCGGCAATCTCAAGAGCCTGCTCGCCATTGTCCGGCTGCGAAATCCACAGGTTGTCGATGTCCACACCGAGTTTCTCGGCATAGAAGCGGTCGAAGGCATGCTCTGCGTCGATGAAAGCCGCAATGCCGCCGGCCTTCTGGCATTCGGCAATGGCATGGATGGCGAGGGTAGTCTTACCACTGCTCTCCGGACCGTAGATTTCGATTATTCGTCCTTTAGGATAACCGCCTACGCCAAGGGCTGCATTCAGAGCGATACTTCCCGTAGGTATAACCTCCACGTTCTCTATCTTCTCGTCGCCAAGCTTCATTATCGACCCCTTTCCGAAGTCTTTCTCTATCTTTGCCATGGCAGCCTGCAGGGCTTTCAACTTGCCCTCCTGTGCTGCCGCCATATTTTCGTCTGTCTTTGCCATTTTCTTATTTATATTTATAGTATTGCATATTTACGTCATGCAAATATAGTCATTAAATTTCTGTCTACACAAAAAGTAGTCATTAAAATGTGGCATTCCACAAAAAGTCACCGCCAGCAGAGCTTTCCCCTTACACCCAAATGGGGCATCAGATCGTTTGGGGGTTATTTCATCTCTACGGCATTGCCGATACAACCGTTTGGCATCTGGATATGCACGAGGTTGCATATGGTGGCAGCGATATCGGTGATGTAGGTAGGATGGTTTGTCTTGCCATGCTTCACTCCCCACCCCATCATGAGGAACGGGATGTGGGCATCATACGGATTCCATGCGGAGTGTGTTGTGCCTGCCTCTATCTTGTCGCCATATACATCATACCATCCAGGCTGCAGAATCAGCTGCACATCGCCATTACGCTTTGCATTGTAGCCATTGAGCATCTTCTCCTTGATGTATGGCGGCACCGTGGCATCAGCTACATGCTCCATATCCACGGCATAAGCCACATAGTCTTTCTTCATGAAATAGTCGATGACATCCTTCTTCACATTGCTCAGCTCCAGTCCTGCCTTCTCGATGGCGTCATGGTCGAGCGCCACGTTGTATGCCATGATATAGCGTGTGAAGTCTGCATCCACACCATATTTCTGTCTGAAATAAGCGTTGAGCTCCTTGATTTCCTTTTTGTAAGAGAAACCACCGGAGGGGATGCCATGCTCCTGGTTCATCAATATGCCGTTTGCCGCTCCGTGGTCGGCAGTCAGGAAGAGCAGATATTCTCCCTTGCCGATAGTGGTGTCGAGATATTTCATGAAGTCGGCAAGACGCTTGTCGAGGTCAACGAACTGGTCTTGTATCAGCTGGCAGTGGGTACCATACTTGTGTCCTATCTTGTCTGTCGACGAGAAGCTGATGCATATCATGTCGGTTTCGCCCTGCTGTCCGAGTTTCTCATTGGTGATGACGTTCTTTGCCATATCCATCGTCACCTCGTTTCCCGCTGGCGAGAGGTTTATCTGGTCTTCGGTATATTTGCTCACCGTCTTGTTGTATTTCTCCACCCATGCCGGAAGCTGCTTCATATAATATGTGCTCGACACGAACTTGCTCTGCTTGCCGTCAATCCAGTAGGCGGCGTCAGCGGCATGACCGGCGGGAAGGATGGCGGCACGGTCTTTTATCGCCACCCCGATGACACGCGACTTGAAATCCGTTGCCACCTTGAGCTCGTCGCCGATAGTGGTGCAGAACATGTTGCGAGGCGACATCTGTCCGGCTTTTGTCTTAGTGCCTACGCCAGCCACTGTGGTATCGGCGGTGCAATAGGTGAACTTGCCGTTGATGAGAAATGAGTTTCCCTGTATGCCATGGATTGCCGGTACAGAACCTGTATATATAGAGGTGTGTCCTACGGCAGTGATGGCTGGGATGTAGTTTATCATCGTGTTCTCACAGTCGAAGCCTTCGTTCATGATCCGCTTGAATCCGCCTTCTCCATAGAGGTCGTAATAGCGGTGGAGATAGTCCCAACGCATCTGGTCTACAACGATTCCTACTATAAGTTTCGGTCTGCTCTGGGCGAATGTCGCCAAGGCTGCCATGATAAGAACAGCTGATAAAAATAGTTTCTTCATATTATTGCTATTAAAGTTGTTTTCACTATTTACATATTCATTTTATCTCGTCAGCGAGAACTTCAGACTAAGTCCGAAGTCCTGTGTCGTCGTCGGATAGCTGCTGCTTGAGAGCAGCGGCGTGTTAGTCTGACGGTCGTAGTAGAAACTCATCGTCAGCAGACGCGACAGTGTATAGTCGGCGGCAAACGAGAGTTTGAACGCTGAGTTTCCGCTGCTTGCCGAACTTGTCATCGAGGCGATGTCTCTGCATATAGCGGCTTGCTTACGGAACGAGAGGTCGAGACGCAGGTTGAGGTCGGTATTGAAACCGCTCCTGTTGTTTCGGGAGTTATTGTTGCTATTCTTCTCGTCGGTGCCCGTCTTCTTTCCCTTCACCTTGCGCGCCTTGTTGCCGTTGCCCAGGAGTCCGAAGAAGTCGAAGTTGTTCACCTTGTATCCCATTCCTATCACCCAGTCGTTGCTCGACGACTCGTTGAGCTGCACACTCGTCATACTGAGGCTCAGCACTCGTGTCTGCCTGTATTCCAGCTTTGCCGTGAGGTTGTTGTGGAACGTCATGTCAACACCGAGCAATGGCGAGAACGACTCGTTGATGCTCACCGTAGACACGTTGAACATGCTGCTTGGCGTAGGGCTGCCGGTAGTGGCGTCGGTGACGAATCCGAGACCGTTCATAAACTCCTGATAGGTGCTGAACGAACTGTAGGAGCCTACTGCATACACGCTCTTGTAGGCATGGTTGATGTTGAAGCTCTTGAACACCTCGCTGAACCATGGCAGTCTGACAAGTCCGCTGTATCTCACGCTCCAGTTAGGCAGGAGTCTCGACAGCGTAGGGAAGATGTCGAGGGATTTTCCGCCCATGCTGGTATATGTCGAGAGGAAGGCAGGAATCATCACGTCAGCACTGTATTTGCTCACTGTTCCGTTCTCCGGATTGAAGGTATTGCCTGCCAATGTGGAACCTGCCGGATATACGGCATTCTGATACTGGTTCTCCACTCTCTGGCGGAAGCCCTCAAGCGAGTTGCAGAACTTCTCGAACGATGCCGAGTGGTATCCGTTGTTGGCGTCGCCCATGCTCTCGAAGGCAGATCCAAGACTTATCGTAGTCATAGTGAACGTACCGCTCTGCGTTGTCGGCATTCCCTGATACATATACTGCACGCTCTTCGCTGTCGTCATCGTGCGCGATGCGTTGAGGTCTATCTTCAGGTCCTTCACCGGTTCGAGCGTCATCCTCAGCTGCAGGTCCTCGGTCTTCGACGATGTAGCCGGCGTTGCCACACTGTCTGCCATCAGCAGCCATCCACGCTCTGCACTCTTCTGCACATAGGAGTCATCAACGAATCCGAAGGCGAAGTCGAGTCCTGGCGACATGATGTCGCCGCGGCGCTGTCCGAACACGTTGCCCACCTCCGGCAGGAATCCCGGAAGCGACAGGCCATACTGGTTGCGGTACGACAGGTTGAAGTTTCTGACGAGCATCAGTCCTCTTGCCACCACCTGCATGGTCTTATACCAGCTCTTGTTTTCGAGCGGTTCCTTTGGCGTGACGAGCAGCTTCACCGTTGTGGCAGAGTCCACCTTCGACGTGATTTTTATCTTGTTGTTGTCGATGGTCTTATACTTCAGCTTTATCATCTTTCCGTCTTTTGTCTTTGCCGACACGATGAGTCGCTTGCTCTTCTTGCCGTGGTTCACGGTCATTGTGGTATCCGGCAGGAGCGTTATCTCCTTTTCAAAAGACTTCTTGTTCTTCGGCAGTTCCTTCGCTTCCTTGAGATTTCTCCTTGCCTCATTGGCCTCCTTAGGCGATTTAGCTCCGTCACGCTTCTTCTTCGTAGCATTGTTGGTGCGCTTGTTGAACCTCTCGTTGGCCTTCTTCAGGAACGGGATATGGTTATAGAGTTTCTCGAAGTTCAATGCTCCGTTGATGTTCAGCGTCCTATTGTTGGATATCACGTTTCCGAGCGACTGTCCGTCTTCCTGGTCCGTTCCTCTCGTCCAGTTATACGTTGCGTTGTAGTTGGCGTCGGCAGTAATCCAGTCGAACACGGGGATAAGGTTTATCGGCACCTGATACGACGCCGTGAAGTTCTGGTTGTAGTCGAGCGGACGGCCGAAGTGCTTGATACTTGTCCACACGGAGTCTTTCCAAGCCGTATACTGGTCTGGATAGAGGTCTTTGTTTACAGGAGTGTATGGCTCCTCGATTTCTGCATGAGTGGCACTGTTGAAACTCATGTGGAGGTTCTTGGTGAGATCCCAGCGTATGGAGAATTCCCTGTTCCAGAGGAACTGCTCGCTGAATGTCAAAGGCAGCTCACTGTTCTCCAGACTCTCCATATCCCTCTCCTGCAGCTCATAATAGTTTCTGAGCATCTCGGTGTTGAAGGTGATGTTCTGCGGCAACCAGTTCAGACCGAAGCGCTTCAGTATGTCATACCATTTGCTGCGGCTCTTGATTTTCTTGAACGGTTCGAATGCCTTGTATACCGGCGTGTAGCTGTAGTTCATAGAACCGCGCCAGTTGTCCTCGTTCTCATAAATCGTAGTCTCGCCGCTTGTATGCCTGTGGCTGTGGCTGTAGCTGAACGAGAAGTTTGCCGGGTCGTAGGGCATCGGATGCTTCTTCGTGGCTATGCCCACCTTCATGTTGGACAGTGAGAAGTTGGTGTTCGTGGTCTTCGTCACGGCAATGCTTTCTATCGAGTCTTTCTCATGCTTCTCCATCGCGTCGAGAGCGTCGTCGAGGAGCATATCCGTGTCGAGCGGGTTATACTTGGGTCGTGTCTCCTCTTTGGTCACAGAGTAATAAAGAGGTATAGAGACCTTAGCCTTGTCGGGGAAGAACTTTCCGAGCTCAAAGTTCGTGGTCACGCTATACGACTTGTAGTTGTCTTGCGCTCTCTGAGCCACACCGTCTTCGAGCCCGCCGAATCCTTCGGTGACATATTTTCCCTGCACGTTAACGCTACCCACATCAGAGAGCTGCACGTTGAGGTTGCCCTGTGCCGCCCATCCGCCGGAGTTGTTGTATTCCTTCAGTCTGAGCTCATTCACCCAGATTTCTCCTGACTTCTGTTCGGAAGCAAGGTTTCTCACACCGATAATCATCGTTCTCACCTCGCCGAGCGTAGGGTTACCCACGATGGTAATCTTGTTGTTCGGTTTGTCGCTGTCGTATGCCGTGAACGGATAGCTGTAAGAAGCCTGTCCGATGGCTTTCGCCTTGTTGCGGTCTTTCTTGAGCTGGGTGAAAGCGCTGAGCGGGATATCGAGCATATTCTCCTCCGGCCACACGAGTTTGCAGTCGGCACCGGAGTAACGGTCGTAATGTCCTGGAGCGGTGAGCTTCAGCGGAATCTCATATTCGTAGTAGTTGCTCTTGTAGTCGGAACCGAATCTCACGAACACTGCCAACTGGTTGTCCTGCAGGTTTGTAGAGTTCTGTTCGAAGGCGTTGGCATGCACGAACATCTGCAGACGCTTATACTGTCGGAGGTCGAGGTTCGTGTTCTTGTATACTGCCTTTGCCTCACCGTTAGAGAGGTTTGTCACCTGAATGTCGAGCGACTGCTCGTTGCTCTCTGTGAGCTGTGGCTGCGTAGGGTCTTGCTCTCGACGGATGCCAGGAGGCAACACGTAGTTCACCGGCACTCGGTCGTTGTTCTCCTCGATGTTCACGGCGCTGACTGCCATCTTGCCCGACTCGCTACCGGTACTGAGCGACTGCTCATAGATACGCCACTCTCCCCTCACGAGGTCGAGGCTTCCGAATCTCAAAACGATAGGCTTCTGGAAGTCGGTGAGGAACATACGCATGAATCGTATGGAGGTGAAGTCTGTTATTCCGCCTACGTTGCGTTCGTAGTCGTCAACAGGTATGCGGAACTGATACCACGTCACTGTTTCCGTGGTATCGTTGCGCAGTTTCACTGATGTCTCACGCTTGTCCACGATGTAGTTCTGTCCCACCACGAGGTCTTGCGGACGGATGCTCACACGATACTGATAATATTTCTCGTATTCGTTCAGCGTATAGTCCTGGTTGATGTCCTCCACGTCGGGGGTAGTCTTGTATGACGTGTCGTAGCTCTCGCTCCTTGAGTCGCTGTCCGGCGAGTTGCCCTGCGGATTGTTGATGCGCTTGTAGCGTGCGAGGATAGGCGTGCGTGCCTTGTCGTAGTCAGAACCGCGGAAGTAGTGGTAGTTGTCGTTTGCCGGATCTGCCAATATCGAGTCGCGTGCCGCTCCGGTCACTCTTGCCTGCACGGCATCGAGGAATGTGCGGTATGGAGCGAAGTTCTGCTCCTCCTCGTCGGTCAGTCCGTTGAATCCCACATCCTGCTTTGCCCTTGAGCCGGCTGATGTGGCGAAGGAATAGGTTACGGTAGACTGTGTAGGAATCTTTCCCCACTGTGTAGTGGTGAAGCTGCTTGAGCCGTCTACCGGCATACCGCTCTCATAGAATTTCTTTCCGTCGCGCAGCACGTCCTCACTCACCTCTCCGAGGTTGATGTAGAAGTCGCCACCATACTGTGCGGCGTCTGGCTGCTTGTTGGAATAGATGAATGGGTCGAGCATCCAGAACTCAATGTATTCGATGTTTGCCGTCTCGAAGTCGCTGGTGTCGAGACGCCTCATCATACCACCCCAGTTTACAGCCGGCACGGGCAGCGTACCGTCGCTGTTCAGGTTGGGGTTGAAGTTATAAGGTCCGCGCTCTGACGGATAGAAAGCGAGGTTGAGGATCGGCAATGTTGCCGTTGCGCCGTTGTAGCTGCTCTGGTCGCGGTTTGGGAACAGCTCCCTGACATACACCTCTCTGACGTAGTGGTTTGAGAGCTGATGCAGGTCGCTCTTGATGTGTCCCGGTGTGAGCGAACTGCTACGACGGGTGAACAGAGGGTCGATGTTATACCATGCGAGCAGGGCACGCTGGAAACCGCTCTGCAGCGTTGTCTTATCGTTGTAGTTGGGGAACATGGTCGGCACGCTTGATATTATCCACGACGACGGTGTACTCACGTCGATGGCGTTCTTCGTGTTCTCGAAGTCGTCGATATACGAGGCGTTGTCTTGTGTGCCGCTTGCCTGTCCTGCTATGAGCTGGGCGAACTCTCCCGTGAAGGATATCTGCGACGGCTGGGTGCAGTGGAGGAACGGTATCTTGTCGAGCACGTTGGTGAGCCACTGGCTCTCCTTCTTCCAGTTGATGTTGAGACCCCAGAGGGTGTTGTTGAGCGGTTCCGATCCCATCGACACCTTTGTGGTGAGCGCCTGTTCAGACAGGTGCTGGAAGGTACCGCTGAGCTGGAAGTTCTTGGTGAAGTCGTATTCCCAGTTCAGTCCGAGCATCGTCTTCCGTTGCTGTGCGTAGTCGGTATTGCTCTCGAGCGACACGTTGACTGCCGTTCCGGCATCGATGATGCTCTGGTTGAGGATTGTCACCTCTCCTGCCGAATAGTCCACGCTATAGTCTGAACCTTCGGAGAGGGTCACGCCACCTGCCGTAACGACTACAGAGCCCTGCGGCACGTTGTATGCTCCGAGGGAGATGACGTTTGCCGAGGTGCCACGGAACTGTCCCGTGAGTCTGTATTTGTCTTTCTCGGCAATCTGCTTGGCTACGGTCTTGGTGGAATCGTAAAGTTCTGTATAACTGTATTTTGCGGCTTTCTCAGGAGAGACACCCTTTGCCACGAGCTGGTTATAGAGGTATCTTCCGAACGGCTCTGCCTCCGGGAAGAACACTCGTCCGTTGCTCACGGTGTATCCTTCAACAAAGTCGAAGTATCCGTTGCTGTGCACCTTGTTGTTGTTGTCGAGTCGGTCGGCACCGAGCAGCTTTATCATGGTGAGGTCTTTCACCTGCTGCTCCGGAATATACGAGAGATAGACTCCCGTAGTGTCGCTCTGGTATTTCACGTCGAGTCTGAACTTGTCTTTCTCTACCGACGAGGCGAGATAATACACGTTCTTCATCATGAGGTCCCAGTTTCCCTGTCTTGGATTGTTGCTGGTGTTCTTGAGCGCCTTCACGAAGATTGCCTGCTGCACATCTTTCATATCTGACGCAAACTCTCCCACCTGGTATGTCTGTCCGCCGGCAGTATATTCGTATGCCACGGCGAGCACCTGGTCGGTCTGCAGTGAAGACTTGAGCGACACGTATCCGAGGGCTTGGTTGACGGAGTATTCTGAGGAGCTGAGCAGACGGGCGCTCTGCAGCTTCTCATAGTCGGCGCCTCCCACGAAGCCAGGGATACCGTCGAGCACGGTGCTCGTCTGGTCGATGTCTCGCGCTGCGGAGTAGGAGTTCACGATTGTAGAATACTCACTGTTGGCGTTGTTCGACGGAACCGGCGAACCGGTGAGTCCCCACATAGGGTTGCTCACCCGTGTGTTTTCACCGAGGTCGGTGAGTGCCACGATGTTACGGGTATTGGTGGTATTTCCCTGCTTGTTTGTCACCCATATCTCCACACGGTTTATGGTGATTCCGGTGGTGAGGTTGGGCAGGGTCTTCATTGCCGCATCATACTTCTCGCGGAAATAGCGCGAGAGGAAGAAGTGACGGTTCTCCTCATAGTCTGAAGCGTCGATTTCGAATGGTGTGAGCTGCACTCCGCCTTTCGACGACACGCTCTTGCTCGACGACTTCTTCTGAGAGATTACTGTCTGCAGCTTGAGTTTGCCGAACTGCATGTCGGTTCTGATACCGAAGAGCGAGGATGCTCCCTTGACGAGCGAGGAGTTGCTCGGGAACGACACGTTGCCTGCCTCCACGAGTTTTATTATCTCGTCTTCCTTGCCTTCATATTTGAGTTTGAGGTTCTGCGAGTCGAAGTCGAAGGTGGCATCGGTGTTGTAGTTGAGGTTCATGTTCACCTTGTCGCCCACCTTACCGTTCACGTTGAGGTTTATCTTCTCGTCGAAGTTCATCGTCGTTGTCTTGCGGTTGCGGATAGGGAGCGACGGATTGTCGATTTCTTTCATCGTGGCTCCGAGCTTCAGCTCTGCCGTTCCCTGCGTCTTGATGCGCACGCCGCCGGGTCCGAAGATTTTCTCTGCCGGTCCGAGACTGAAGTGCATGTCGGAGAACGAGAATTTCTCTTTTCCCTTAGCCTTCACTATCTCGTCGTTCTTGTCACGGAAGAAGCGGTTCATCTCCTGCCTCTCGCTCCATTTGCGGTATTCGTCGGGAGTCATGATGATTGGCGTGGAGAGATAGCCGCCACCCATTCTCGAACCGATGAAATAGCGGTCGAGGGTGTCGTTGTATACCACGTCTTGCTTGATGTTCTCCGGAAAACTGAGGTCGGCAGTGCGTTTGTCCACATCGTCGATGGTCACAGGAACGCTGCGCTGCACCTTCCATCTGGGATGGAGCAGCGAGTCAGGAATGGAGTCGTCTTCTATAGTGAGGAGCGAGAGTCCCGAGAGTTCTTTCTTCAGGGAGTCGGCAGACGCCTTTCCGCCTCGCTTCAGCGTGGCTGGCCCTTTGCGCTTGTCTTTCTGCTGGGCCTGCTGGCGCGTGCGGTCGTCCTGAAGTTGCGGCACGACATTGAGAGCGAGCACGTTGATGCTCACCAGCACGATGATGATGCCAAGGAATTTCTTTATGTTTGTCATTTACTTTATCTGCTTGAGTGCCAATTTCACGACCTGTTCTACAGGCAGCTGTGGATTGTCTGTAAGGATTGCCGAAACCACCTTTGCCGACGGTGCCGGCGAGAAGCCGAGCATGGTGAGGGCGCCTATAGCCTCGTCTCTCACCTCGTTGTTCATGGCAGATGCCGCCGCAACACCTGCTGCCGGCATCTGGTCTGCTATTCCTTCCACGGCAATCTTGTCTCTCAGGTCAACTATGATGCGCTGTGCCGTGCGCAGTCCGATACCTTTCACGGTCTTCAGCATCTTCTCGTTGCCCGAAGATATGACGTTGCACAGTTCTGCCGGCGACATGGCGGAGAGAATCATGCGGGCGGTGTTGGCTCCTACTCCCGACACAGTGATGAGGAGCAGGAACATCTCCCGCTCTTGCTTGGTGGAAAATCCGAAGAGGGCATACGCATCCTCTCGTATGCTCTCGACGACATACAGTTTCACTTCCTTCTTGTTCTGTATGCCGCTATAGGTGTTAAGCGAAATGCTCAGTCCGTAGCCCACTCCATGAGCCTCAACAACAGCATAGGCTGGCGTGAGCTCGGCAAGCTCGCCTCTAACGTATTCTATCATAAATCAAAAATGTGGTGTATATACGACTTTATAACGCTCTTCTCCCATTATTATTGTATAAAGAGGTGTCCAATATTAATTATTATGCGAACCTGACAATGACGATTACTTCAAAATGCGCTCCAAAGACATGAGTCAGAAGCTATCCTCCACTGCATATAATGGGATATTCTTCATCCAGTCCTGTTCTCTGTAAGGCGACATGGAAATTATCTTTCCATATCGCATAGTTTTTTTAGATTCCGTTGATAATTCAAAATGCTTTTATAACATAAAAACAATGCAAAGATACACTTTTCTACACGAACTTTTGCAACAATACCACACTTTTCTACACGAACTTTTAAAGCGGCACTACATTTTTCTACACGAATTTCAATGATGAATGAATACACTTGAACACAAATGGTTATATGTCCATAAATGGGCACGACGCTTGCCCAACTGGGGCACGCTGCTTGCCCATCATGGGCAACGTGCTTGCCCCGGATGGGCAGAATTTCTGTCAGAGGTCTGCCCAATAAGTTAATGTTGTAATACTCACATTCCTGTTTTCAGACTTCTGCCAACGCATGCAATACCTCACATCTGACAATTCCTCTCATCAGCAAACCATCCAGACAATTGCCTGACAATCGTCAGGCAGCCAATTGTCTGTTTGTCAGAATGTTACAATCAAAAACCAGATGGTCTGAAAGTTTTTTTGGAAATTCCCGGTTTTACTGAAAATCAGCGATATTGGTAACTTTTACTCATATCGATCAACATAAATGGAAGAAGTGGACGTGGACGGACAGGAGGGACTGACGATGACTCCCGACGAAACCTCGCAGACCATTAAATTTGCAGACGGAACTAAGAAATCAGTAAAGGTGATTAGATAAGAAGGATAATGTGATGTTTTGCGGATAAAGCAAAACGCGGCGATGCTCCGACGCATCGATGATTTTTTAGTGATACCTTCCTGGACGCTTTACAGGAAAGTATCACTTTTTCATTTGACATCTTCACTCCCCACTCGGCCATTTGGCAGTTTGGGCTCACAAGAGCGGTTTCTTCTTGGCAAGCAGCAGTTTTCTGATTCTCTCCGCTTCCTTATCAGCCTCCTTCCATCGGCGCAGGGACTTGAAATAGCTGTCGATGTCGGCAAGACCCTTGTCGTATTCTCCAGCGTAGAGATAAGCCTGGGCGCGGTTGATATACGAGGCGTTCCATGTGTAGGCGTCATGCTCGATAATCAAAGTGTTCTCACGGATAGACTTTTCATAGTCTACGGCATTGCAATACATATCGCCGAGATTGAAATGGGCGAGAAAATTCTTCGGTTCCATTTCGAGCACAGCCATAGATGCCTCCACCACTTTCTGGCACAGGCGCTGCTTCTCTGTCTCGCGTTTTTTCCTGCTCAAGTATTTCTTTTTATTGAATTTTTCAACATCACTGACAGCATCGCGCATTCTATGATTTCTACGCCAGAACTCTTCTTCTCTGAGACACCGCTCTTGGGTATTGCTGCCCTTGACTACGGGCACTCGCATGACGGCGGCGGAATAGCTGACCAGACTACGCGGCAGAGAAATATATTTGGCATAGTCTCTGTATAGCCTCAACAGATTCTTGTCTTTGGAATCTTCCCTGCGGAATTCTCTGTTGCGCATCTGCAGATAGTAGTTGCGCGCCGCATATTCGTCCATCACTCTGAGGAACGCCGATTTGATTCTGCTCGTACATTCGTTTATCTTGTTGTCTACGGGATTAACGAGACTGTCCACCGTGGCACGCAACCGGGCATCGTCAAGGCGGTTGCTGGCGAGACGGTAGAGCGAGAAGATCTCCTCGGTGAACTCTGAGAGGAACTTGAATTCCACTCCCTCTTTATGACGGAGATAGAACACATACAGGGCACGGGCGAGGGACGGCATCTTCACCTCGCGGTTGTCAAGTTCAGGAATGAATATCCTCAGGTCGTCGGATACGGTGATGTGCATCAGCGGAGTGGCAGTCTTCCGTGAGTCGTTTATCTGCTTCACGAGGTCTTCGCCAAGCGTATGCAGCAGGAGTTCGATATATCCTCCCTGCTTCAGTATCTCAACCCTCTCTCTGATTTCTTCGGCTATATCTTGCATTTTCTTTTGGTCGTAATAAAACGAATAGTCTGAAGCGTCGCTCTGATTTCCGTGTAATTCAGATTCCTGCCTGTTGTCGAGAGGGTATTCATCCCTTGGGCGCACACAGAACGGGGCATGTTTTTCTCCGCAGTAGAACCTGAAATATTCCTCGAACGCCTCCTTGATTTTATCGGGGCAGCAGGTCTGCAGGTCTATATAGAAGAAGGTGGATTTTGAATAATTGACGTCATCATATAATCCGCATCCAAAGTCTCCATTGTAACAGCCAAGGCTCAACAGCCCCGCCTTGCCGCCGGTAAGGTCCATACCGATTAGAGGGGCGAACATCCGGGTGAACTGTTCGGTGGTGATGCCGCGTATGCCGTCTCTCATCTCGTCGGTCATCAATGCTGCGTCGAGAGGGAAAGCATAGGCAAGGTCTTCGTCAGAAATGTTTTTCAGTTCGGGTATATAAACGAAATGGTAGTATTTCTCTGAGAATTCCTTGCGGATATATTCTATATTGTTTCTGATGAAGGAGTTGAGAGGCTCGTTGTATTCCGTCTCCACATATACCACATAGTATTTGTCGAACAGCACAGGCAGCTCGTTCCTGCATTCTATCTCTGTATGCGAGATGAGCTTCCGGCGTGGCGGCCATTCTTCCTCGGCATCTCTATTCCGGAATTTCCACCCGTTCTCCTTCCATTCCTGTATTTTCTCCCAACCCGTCACTATGCCGAGATAGATAAGCATAAGGATTGCTATCACCAGCAAAACGGGCAGCAGCAGGGTGTGGATTATTGCCGTCAGGATAATCTCGTTGCGGCGTTCCTTTTTTGCACGCTCCTCCTTCGCTTTCTCCTCCTCTGGAGTGAGGGGAGGCTTGTTTTTTTCCATATAGCTGTATAACAAAATGTATTGAATTTAGTCGGTAGTCAATAGTGTTTATGCAAATGTAATCATAATTTGTATTGCTGCGAAAAGATTTGGTGATTTAGTTTTCTGCTTCTATATGATAAAAACAAGGTGACTGATAGAGTTTGTCATTGTTTTCCTTGTCTTTTACCATACAATAATTAACTTTGCGTCAGGTTATATATTCCATCCGATGAAAACAACAAAAGAATACATATTGCTGATATCGTCTAAAGCCGAGGAACTTAAGCGTGACTTCGGCATTAAGTCATTGCGCATTTTCGGTTCAGTATCAAGAATCAGTTTTTTTCAATCGTCTTTTTATTTACCGCAAAGGTGAGCACTATCAGCAGAACCGCCACAGCGACATCCACGATATTCCATACGTCCCTGCCCAACGCTATCTTCACCAGCGGTTGGAACAGCAGGGCCAATGCTCCGAAGGTCCACACCAGCGTCTCCTTCTTCATTTCATAATACCTGTACGCCATATAGGCGAACCCCACCGTTGCCGCCAGCCTCATCAGCGTATAATAGCCGTAAGGCATCTTGAACAGACAGAGCAGCAACAGTACTGCCAGGATGATGTTGAGTTGTTTCATATTGTATGTCAGTTTAAATTTATTCATTGGAAACAGGTTATCCTATCACTCCACAATATTCCAAATTCCTTTTATTGTTATATTTATTCAATGCCACACTTCTCGTCAAACTCCTCGTTGGTCTTCTGCATCCATTCCGGAAGTTTCTTCAGAGCCTGATAGACCAGCGGCTCGGGCATTTCCCGATAGAAGGCGCATGCCATAGGACCGGCGATTGCAGCCAGCGTGTCAGCATCGCCGCCAAGGGATATGGCGAGGCGCAGACAGTCCACATAGTCTTTCGAAGCAAGGAAACTGATTATTGCCGGACCGAGGCTCCCCGGGCAAGTGGAGTCGAAGGAATAGGCGGGCTTTATTTCCTCATAGCTCTTTCCTGCCCAGAAGGGATACTCCTTGTCGAGAATCTCCTGCCGGATGAAGTCTTTGTCCTTTCCGTTTTTCAGATGGAAGATACAGCGGGCGGCAACCACAGCCCCCTTTATGCCCTCCGGATGGTTGTGTGATGGGAGAGCCGTCTCCGTGGCAAGCCTTATACACTCTTCCTCCGTATGTGCCAGCCATCCTGCTGATGAGCACCGCATGGCACTGCCGTTGCCGAAGCTGCGATAAGGCAGATGGTAATGGTCGCCGAGCCACTGTCTGAACCTACTGCCGAACCCAGCGTCAATATGTTGGTTGCCACACATCCAGAGGTTTGACGCCATGTCCAAGCCGTGCAGAAAAGCCTCCGCACAGGCAAATGTCAATACCGTATCATCCGTGAAACGTGCTCTCGACGAGAACATCTTCACTGCGTCGTAATCCTTGGTCCTACGACTTCTTCCCTCGTATGCGCTGCCGGCTATATCGCCGATAGCAGCTGACATCAACAGATTCTTCATATTCTTTGCTCATTAGAATTTCCGATGCAAATATAGACAGGATTTTCATAGCAGCAAAGATACATGCGTAAAATATACGCGAAGAATTATCCATTTAACTTTCTTTTGCGTAATAATTACACAACGACATCTTTATATTAAGGGAAAAACCTCTGCATCCCCCGTCACGGATTGAAGCGCACCGACTCAAGCAAGGGTTCCAGATAGTCACCTTTTCCCTTGTCGTATGCCGAGACAAGACACATCTTTCCAGTTGCCTTGTCAAACAATACGGCAAATCTCCAATACACGACAATGCCTTGACCTGTGTATTTCCTCACCCTTATACACTTGGTGACCCTCTTGTCCGACTTCGTTACATCTGCAACGACAGTTGACTCATATCCTTCCATTTCTTCACCACCCAAATCGCTGTAGATGGAATTAATGTGTTCGGGCGAGTCATCACTGTCAAAGCCGCTGTTTAACGTAACTTCAGTTTCGGATTCACCTAAAAGCAAAAACAACCTGCAACCCGCAAACACACTGTCTTTGCAGATGAACCCTTTCGGCACACAAAACACTATGTTGCCATCTGTGCGTTGCCGACGTACATCATTGTTCTGCGTCTTTGACTTCTTTATGGGCGCAGGTCTCATTCTGTCTGCTCTCGACGTGCCTGCCATAATGAACACGGCAAGCACAAGCATAAACGCACCTACAAACACACCCCGTTGCCGGACAATGTTCCAACGCTGAAGTCCCTTCTTCATTTCATTTCCTGAACTCTCTGCCATAGCCAATCACTTTTTTTATGATAACCCCAATTATTTCTCTTTATTATTCCATTCATCACACTTTTTTTGTGAAGCATGACGGAATTCCACAAACCGCATCATAATGATCTTCTTCTGGCATCGTCGCCAAAGAAAAACGAGAATACAGAAAGGCCAGTAAAGATCCACCAGAACACATTATATGCTGCGGTGTAAGACTCTGCCTTATACAAAGCATCAGTAAACCAGCTCCGGATAAAGTTTGAAATGAAGAACATACCGTGCCAGATACCAGAATACCAAGTGTAAGTCTTGTCTGGGTCTATATTACATAACAGCCATCCTACGAGGCATGAAACTAATATATATAAGACTATATACCTAATAAATCCCCACATAGCCAATAAACATTTTATCTGTTTGAATTATTCAGAATTGTCCGATTCCTATTCATATTCCTCATCGTTCCAACAGAAATATATGATATAGCAATCAATGAGGAACAGAATGACGAGCAGACATACGGACAAGGCATTATACCAGAAACCACGCAGGTCTGGATTATAATTATCTTCGAAGAACAAGACGCTGACCATATTGATGAAACTGAAGAGAAGTACTGTCCCCGACAGTATGGTCATCACTCTGGATCCGCTCACAACCTTTATCAGCGTGGATGTCAACCCTCCCAAGATAACCACGGCAATGACAATTATAAAAAATATTATCAATATTGCAAGTCTGATTTGAAAATCATCTCCACTGAATACTGCCATAAGTTTCCCCACAACAGGAATTGAAGCATAACACAATGCTTCACTGAAACTGAAATCAAAGATACTATTCAACAGCAACGGCACGAGCACCAGCGTTGAAACCAACACCAAGGAAAGCAGCATGTTCAGTCCCCATGCCAGAATAACGCTCAAAAGAAATGAACCGATAAGCCTCGGAGTGTAATGTGTATTTTCTTTCATACCCTATTCAATTTGTCTGTTCTTAATAAAAACTCTATCATTATAGTTCACTTATAACGGGTTCTTCTTTCTCCCGTTTCGGAAGCATATAAGAATATTGAGGTGGGAAATTCTCCCTCACTTTGGTTACAATGTATTTGCAGAAATCTTCAACGTCATCAAATGAGGAGTAGCATTGAAACGAGTCGATCATTTTTTCTTTCCACTCCCAAAAAAATTCCATTTCCTTTTTCATGTTAAAATCCCTCATCGTCTGGATTATCAATCCCACATTTGCCAGATTCAACAAAAAATCAAGGTATAAAACAGGACTGAAATTCTCTCTCCAATCCGGTACTCCCCTTGCTATATTACGTGGCTGTCTATAGGAACGTCCCCAATCCGGACTGTCGTCATAGCCAAGAAATTCAATTATGTTCAGAAACAAGGACTTGAGAATTACATTCTTGTCTATCGGTATTCCATAAAGGAAACAGACCCTACAGTATTCGGCTCTTGAAAGTGCGTAATCTGGAAGGTTGAGAGAAGGAGAAACGACCTCATCCTCACCCCAAGGGGCTGTTTCGGCAAGATATTGATAATAGCCCAATGTCTTGATGAGCAAAAGCTTCTGCGACAGGACATAATCCTTGCTTGTATTATGTATGATGAAGAGGGCCACTTCTTTTGTCTGCACAGACAGCCATCTTTCTTTGAGGAGTGGCATAAGTTCCGGAAACCACCGGTATTGCATTTTCAAAGATGCGAAGTCCATATCAGTCTTGCTTCCGTTCAGAAATGCCCTGAGCACCAGTCTCTTGTCTTTCCGGCGCAAGAAATAGAAGCTGTCTCTCAATATTTTTCTCGATTCAACTATCTTTCCGCTTTTCCTATCCTGGAACTTTTTCAAAAGGTCCAGAATTTCTGAATGTTTGGTCTTCAATATGTATTCCATTTCGGTATGCTTTTATTTAATAGTCTATTATGCCGACAAATTTACGACATTACAATCACCATACAAATCATTTGGGCATTTGCAACCTTGCAAACGCAGCGAAAATCCATAAACAGAAAATGATTCAGGAATCACGCCGCACCATCTCATCGCAAAAATAAAAGTATAAAAATCAATTCTTACAACCGACGGGAGAATAAGATGCATTATCTTTGCATAAGATAAGCTGCACCTCAGCATAATATCCAAGCAAGCTTGATATTCTGCATTCGGTTTGCATTATCTTTGCATAAGATAAAAAACTACACCTGAATAAAAACATAATCATAGAACATTACACATACAAAACATCATGAAGAGTATATTGGAAGGACGCCCCGCACTCAGCAGCGAGGTGGAGAAGATTGCCGAAGTGGCTGGATATCTGTGGCAGAACGGATGGGCAGAACGCAACGGCGGAAACATTACTGTGAACGTGACGGAATATGCCGACGAGGAGATGAAGGCTATGCCTGCCATCAGCGACGTGAAACAAATCGGAGTGACACTGCCGGCTCTCAAGGGATGCTACTTCTACTGCAAGGGAACGGGAAAGAGAATGCGCGACCTGGCAAGACGCCCAATGGAAAACGGAAGCATAATACGCATTCTTGACGACTGCGCAAGCTACGTGATAATCGCCGACAACGAAGTGATGCCTACTAGCGAACTGCCATCGCATCTCACCGTGCATGCACATCTCATAGAGACCGGTTCACCATACAAGGCAACGGTGCACACACATCCTATCGAACTGGTGGCAATGAGCCACAACCGCAAGTTCCTGGCAAAGGACGTGCTCACCAACATCCTCTGGAGCATGATTCCGGAGACGAAGGCATTCTGTCCGCTGGGACTGGGAGTGGTGCCCTACGAACTGCCTGGTTCTAACACCCTCGCCGACGCCACTCTGCGAGAACTCGAAGACTACGACGTGGTGTTGTGGGAGAAGCATGGCGTGTTTGCAAAGGGACTCGACGTGATGGACGCTTTCGACCAGATCGACGTGCTCTCAAAGAGTGCAAAGATATACATCAGTTCCAAATGCATGGGCTTCGAGCCCGAAGGCATGAGCCAGGAACAGATGGCAGAGATGAGCAAGGCATTCAACCTGCCTAAATAAGACTGCAACAAACTGATACGACCAACCCCATCCTATACATTCTTCCGGGAATGCAAGGATGGGGCTTAAACGTATTGCAAACAGCCTTTTATGCCCAAGCTATCAGAGAGCAGACAATCCCCAAAGGCCCAATTGACCGCTTGGGGGATGAAATAAGTAAGAAAATTGCAAATCTTACCTTTGCAAATTTTGTTCTGAAAGCGATTTACGCTAACTTTGCAACCATGAACAATGTTTTTGACAATCCAGCGAAATGGAGCGAGAACGTGATAATCGCCGACGCCGACTTCATCGACAAGGTGGCGTTTGACCTCACCGTGAACTTTGAGCGTATGCTGATGAGAAGAATCCCGAAAGCCGACCTGGCAAGATGGATAGACTGCGTAGCTCTCGACGGAGGAGTGAGAGAGGGGAAGAACGAGGTGCAGGTGGTGTTGATCCACGACAAGAAAACGGAGCGTCTCGACAACTTCACGCCTTCTGGCATAAAGACGGAAATAAACGGAATGGCATTCAACGACCATCTCGGAGAGTTCTCGATGAGCGCATACCCCGTGGAAGAACTGGTGAGCAAAGCCGACTTCATTGCCGAAGCCGCCATGATAGCAAGTTCGCAGAAGGAAGTGAAGCGGGTGATGGTGGTTCCCGACGACGAGGAAGCATACGCCAAAGTGCGCCACGCCCTCAGACGCATCGATGACGAAGGCAAGCGCATCACGCTATTTGCCATGCAGCCCATGGAGGGAGGAAACTTCAGACAGGAGATTCTGGGATATTCGCTCATGAGCGCATTGGGAATTAAAGGAGAAGAAATAAAATAAAAAAAACATAGATATGGGAAAAGTACTTATCATTGGCGCCGGCGGTGTAGCCACCGTGGCTGCCGTAAAGATCGCACAGAACGCTGATGTCTTCACCGACATCATGATTGCAAGTCGCACAAAGTCTAAATGCGACAAAATCAAGGAGTATATCGGAAATCCTGACATCAAGACCGCTCAGGTTGACGCCGACGACGTGGAGCAGCTCAAGGCTCTCATGAACGACTACAAGCCGGAGCTCTGCGTAAACCTCGCCCTGCCATATCAGGACCTCACCATCATGGAGGCTTGTCTGGCTTGCGGAGTGAGCTATCTCGACACTGCCAACTATGAACCGAAAGACGAGGCTCACTTCGAATACAGCTGGCAGTGGGCATACAAAAAGCGTTTCGAGGATGCCGGACTGACGGCAATCCTGGGATGCGGATTCGACCCTGGTGTGACAAGCATATTCACGGCATACGCTGCAAAGCACTATTTCGATGAGATTCAGTATCTCGACATCGTGGACTGCAACGCAGGAAACCACCACAAGGCATTCGCCACAAACTTCAACCCTGAAATCAACATCCGTGAGATCACCCAGAAGGGTCTCTACTGGGAGGACGGAAAATGGGTGGAGACTGCTCCGCTCGAAATACACCAGCCGCTCACTTATCCTAACGTGGGACCGAAGGAGAGCTATCTGCTCCACCACGAGGAGATTGAGAGCCTCGTAAAGAACTATCCTACCATCAAGCGCGCACGTTTCTGGATGACATTCGGACAGCAGTATCTGACTTATCTCGACTGCATACAGAACCTCGGCATGTCGCGCATCGACGAGATTGAATACGAGGCTCCGTTGGCCGACAACCCTGACAAGAAGGTGAAGGTAAAGATTGTTCCGCTGCAGTTCCTCAAGGCAGTATTGCCTAACCCACAGGACCTGGGCGAGAACTACGACGGAGAGACAAGCATCGGATGCCGCATCCGCGGACTGAAGGACGGCAAGGAGCTGACATACTATGTATACAACAACTGCAGCCACCAGGCAGCATACCAGGAGACCGGAATGCAGGGAGTGAGCTATACCACCGGTGTGCCGGCAATGATCGGTGCGATGATGTTCTTCAAGGGACTGTGGCGCCGTCCGGGTGTATGGAACGTGGAGGAGTTCGACCCGGATCCATTCATGGAGCAGCTGAACAAGCAGGGTCTGCCTTGGCACGAGATCTTCAACGGCGACCTGGAACTGTAATACACCAAACGGTCTGCCGGACAAGACAGACGATATAAACGAAGAGTGTGTCGTAATGATATATAATAAGGTGTGGTTACAAGCCTGCCTGTATCATTGCGACACACTCTTTGTCATTAACCCCAAACGGTCATTAGGGTTTAATTGAAAGTAGACAAGTTGACGGGATACGAGTAAACAAGGAGGGCGCCTTATAAAATGCAAAAGACGGCAAGCTGTTGCAGGATATTACATAGACGTCCTGATGACTGCATTTGGAAGAAAAATGGGCACGCTGCTTGCCCAACCGGGGTAAGCTGCTTACTCAACATGGGCACGGTGCTTGCCCCTGATGGGCAGAAAAGATGTCAGACAGCTGCCCCAAAAGTTCATGTCGTAATATCCATATTCCTCCCGTCTGAATCCCAGTCATCAGACAATTCGTTACAGGATAAAAAATGACAGACAATTCTAATTTACCACACCTGTTTCTATCTCGTTTTCCTAATACGAGAATACATATACAGCCCCTCCATAAAACAAGCCACAAGCAGGATTACACAATCGTTTATAGGTTTCTGAAGAATACAGTTCGTCAAGTGCCTTCTTCATATCCCATCCATACCTGCACATAAGCATCTCAACCAATTCGGTAGAGAGACATTCTATCTGAAATTGAATATCTTCACTCATAATTAAATTTTCTTTAAGTAACTTATTGCTTTTTCTGTACCAAAGAAATATTGAATTGCAGGTTTCAACATCCCTACCGTCCTCCATTCTTTTGGCATAACAACATAATATCCTCCACAGCATCCTCTATAGAAAGTGTATGCTCTGCAGCATAACAACCAATAAGAAAATCTATACCTCTAAACCTACGCAGGTAAGCGTACGACTGTGCCAATGTCAAACTAAAACGATTTGGCAAAAGCACCGACACAGCAGTTCACATATTCTATCATATTGTGTGTCAAATCCATAACTTTCAAACGTTTTAGTTATTATCCAAATAAGTTTCTCACCGCAAATCTACAACAATAGATTCAAACAGCAAAATCTTTTCAGAAAATAATAACCCAAGTTCCAGATTTAGATCTCAAGCAGTCATAGCGTCGACTCTGAATGCCACAAGTATTTTATTCCCCAAAACACAGAATTGCCACCGGGAAAGAGGATAAACCGAGCAAATAAGACATTTTGAACATTTTTACACCATACAAAAAGACCATCATAAGAAAGAATGGAGTAACTTTGCAACATATTTGTATCATATAAAAATCAACGACATGATAAAAGGTATTAGAATAGCATTGTGCGGACTGCTTCTGGCCGCCACATCGTCTGAGGTTCTGGCACAGAAGTTTGAACTGTTGGAATATGGAAAGATGGACAACTGGGTGGTGAGAAACATCAAGGAGTCTGCCGTCATCGGCGGAAAGAACAAGACGATATATGCCATCGGCCCAAACATGACCATCAACAACAATAACCCATACAAGAACCTCGGCGGTTCGCCTTGGGGAACATCCAACGTGATGGCAAAGGTGATGGGCATCACGAAGACAAACAACTCGGTATACCGCGACGTGCATCCCGGCCACGGCTACTGCGCCAAGATGATGACTCACATAGAGACCTGCAAGGCTCTCGGAATGATAAACATAAAGGTGCTGGCTGCCGGTTCGATATATCTCGGCGACATGAAGGAACCTATCACCGGAACAAAAGACGGTCCGAAGAACATGAACTGGGGTATCCGCTTCAACAAACGCCCCAAGGCTCTTAGATACGACTACAAGGTTTCTGTGCCGGGAACGAGAAACAGAATAAAGGAAACCGGATTCAGCAGCCCATCCACAGTGCCCGGACAGGACTACTGCATCACGGTGCTTTATCTGCAGAAGAGACACGAAGACAAGAAAGGCAACATCACGGCAAAGCGCGTGGGCACGCTGGTGGTGAAATACGGCAAGTCTACGGGATGGGTGAACGGAGCGACATACAATATCATGTATGGAGATATCAGACACAACCCTCACTACAACGCCGCCACCATGGGACTGCGCTCCTGCGACTACGCACGCAACAGCAAGGGAAAGAGCGTGATAGTGAGAGAAACGGGATGGGCCGACGCCGACGAGACACCGACACACCTCGTGCTGCAGTTCTCCTCAAGCCACGGCGGCGCATACATCGGAACACCGGGCAACACCTTCTGGGTGGACAATGTGGGACTGGTATACTAAACCATACGCACTATCAACAACTACAGAATGAAGACAATAACAAACATATACAAGTGGTGTGCACATCCGCACCACTTGTTTTTTATCACCATAGCAGCTCTCCTGCTACCAAACATCGCCCTCTGCGTGACGGAGCAGCTCGGTGTGGCGGCTTCTCTCGCCAACGTATTGCTGCCTGCCGGCATATACTGGATGGCGATGACGCTCAGCCGCAAACCGGGAAAACCCATCTGGGGCCTGTTCCTGTTTATATTCTTTGCGGCATTCCAGATAGTATTGCTATACCTTTTCGGCAAGGGGATAATCGCCGTTGACATGTTTCTGAATCTCGTGACCACCAATCCGGGCGAAGCGATGGAGCTGCTCGACAACCTCGTGCCTGGAGTGGCTTTCGTATTCATAGTATATCTGCCAATCCTCATCCTTGGCGTGGTGTCGATAAGAGGAAAGAAGACTACCACGAAGACATTCATCCACAACCAGAGGATAATCGGCGGCGCACTGACTGCCGCCGGACTGCTGTCGCTCTCTGCCGCATATATCACCGACGATGACTACAGGGCGGAACTGGACCTCTACCCTGCCAACGTCATATACAATATCTATCTCGCCGGCGAACGTACATACCAGACCAACCAGTATGCCGAAACGTCAAAGGGATTCTCCTTCAAGGCAAAAAAGGAAACGGCATACGACGGCAGGGAGATATACGTGATGGTGGTTGGCGAAACGGCACGTGCCTGCGAATTCTCCATCTACGGATACAACAGGCCTACCACTCCGCTGATGCAGCGGGAACGGGGGCTGGTGGCGTTCAGCAACGTGATGTCGCAGTCGAACACCACCCACAAAAGCGTGCCTATGCTCCTCTCGGCGGCTTCTGCCACCGACTACGACCGCATATACAGAGAGAAGGGAATAATAGAGGCATTCAAAGAGGCCGGCTTCCACACCACCTTCATCTCAAACCAACTCCCGAACCACTCGTTCATCGACTTCTTCGGAGAGGAAGCCGACGACTGGACTTTCATAAAGGAGCACAGCAAGGAAGGAGCCAACACTCCCGACGAGGAGATGCTGACTATATTAAATAAGGTATTGGCAAAGAACAGGAAACGGGAACTGATAGTGCTGCACTGCTACGGTTCGCACTTCAACTACCGCGAACGCTATCCTCGGAGCGAAGCCTTCTTCCGTCCCGACGACGCTTCTGAAGCCAAGGCGTCGAACAGGCAGCAACTCGTAAACGCATACGACAACAGCATCCGTCAGACCGACAGACTGCTACACGACATTATCGCGGCACTGCGCAAGACAGGGGCTGTAGCTGCCATGCTATACACCTCCGACCACGGCGAGAACATCTTCGACGACGACCGCAAACTGTTCCTTCACGCCTCACCCACTCCATCATACTACGAGCTGCACGTGCCGCTTATAGCATGGGTGTCGGAAAGCTACGACAGGTTATACCCGGGCATTCACGCCACGCTCGTCGCCAACCGTCACAAGCCGGTGGCAAGCAGCGCATCGTTCTTCCACTCCATGCTCGGACTGGCAGGAATCAGCACACCATACCGTGCCGACTCCCTGAATATCAGTTCCGGCAAACTGCATTCGGCCCCCCGCCGCTATCTCAACGACCACAACAAGGCAATGCCGCTCAACAAGACAGGACTGAGCGAGAAGGACCTGAAAATGATCGGGAATGTCGGGAAAAAGCATTGACCGCAATCGGGAAAGAGCATTAGCCACACACTCCCCTAAGGGCAAGAAATAAAGGCCCCGTCAATAAAAAAACGAACAAGCCCTAATATCCTATTTTAGATAAAAAAAGCCAAAGCTGGAGCCACAAAGAGGGTATAAAGGGATAAAAAGCCTAAAGATTTGTCATTTTGTCAAATATCTAGGTTTTTTATTTTGTACGAACAAAGTAAATGCGTATATTTGCCGCCCGAAAAGGCTATTTCTAATATCATTTTAATACTTTTACTATGAACAGCGAAGAACTAATACTCAATGCCAACGAAGTAGTGGAATTTCTACAGAAACCGGCAAGTGAATTCACAAAAGCAGACATCATCAGCTTCATCCGCAACAACGAAATCCGGATGGTCAACTTCATGTATCCAGGAGGCGACGGCAAGCTTAAGACTCTGAATTTCGTAATCAACAGTCTGAGCTACCTCGACACTATCCTCACTTGTGGTGAGCGCGTTGACGGCTCAAGCTTGTTCCCATTCATCAGCGCAAGCAGCAGCGACCTCTATGTAGTGCCTCGCTACCGCACAGCTTTCGTTGACCCATTCGCAGAAGTTCCTACTCTCTGCATGCTCGCTTCCTTCTTCGACAAGGACGGACAGCCACTCGAGAGTGCACCTGAGCACACTCTGGCAAAGGCTGCAAAGGCTTTCCGCGAGGTTACAGGTATGGAGTTCCAGTCTATGGGCGAGTTGGAATACTACGTTATCACTCCAGACGACGGCACATTCCCTGCTGTTGACCAGAAGGGCTACCACGAGTCTGCTCCATACGCTAAGACAACAGATTTCCGCACAAAATGTATGTACTACATTTCAAGAACCGGCGGACAGATCAAATATGGTCACTCTGAGGTAGGTAACTTCAGAATGGACGGCAACGTTTATGAGCAGGGCGAGATCGAGTTCCTGCCTATCGACTGTCAGGAGAGCGCTGACCAGCTCATGATCGCAAAGTGGGTGATCAGAAACGTAGCAGACCGTATGGGTCTCAACGTGACATTCGCTCCTAAGATCACAACAGGAAAGGCTGGTTCTGGTCTCCATATCCACATGAGAATCATGAAGGACGGCAAGAACATGATGATCCACGACGGCAAGCTCAGCAACGAGGCTCGCACAATGATCGCCGGTATGATGGATCTCGCTCCTGCCATCACCGCATTCGGAAACAAGAACCCTACTTCTTACTTCCGTCTCGTTCCTCATCAGGAGGCTCCTACAAACGTATGCTGGGGCGACTGCAACAGATCAGTGCTCGTACGTGTACCACTGGGATGGACTTCAAAATGCGACATGTGCCACGGTGCTAACCCACTCGACACAGCAGCTGGCTACGACACATCACTGAAGCAGACTGTAGAGATGCGCTCACCAGACGGTTCTGCTGACATCTATCAGCTCATCGCTGGTCTCTGCGTGGCTTGCCGTCACGGATTCGAGATGAAGGACGCTCTCGAAATCGCTGAGAAGACATACGTTAACTACAACATCCACGATGCTGAGAACGCTGAGCGCGTTGCTGCTCTCGCACAGTTGCCAGACAGCTGCGAGGCTTCTGCTGACTGCCTCGAGAAGTTCCGCAAGGTATTCGAGGAGCACGGAGTATTCTCTGCAATGATGATCGACGGTATCCAGAAGCAGCTGAGAGCTTTCGGCGACAAGACTCTGCGTGAGGACATCCAGAACAACGAGGCTGAAATCCTGAAGCTCGTTGAGGGATACTTCCACTGCGGATAATATCCAGAAAAGAAACAATACGAAAGGCTATCTTGGGAAAACGAGTAGCCCTGAGTCTACAACTTATCTCGGACATGCCCTGCAACACAGGGGCATGTCCGAGTTTTTTTGCATTACACACAACAAAACCGACACCGCTGCAAATCATTACTACCCCACCCTACAACACTACGCATATATCACCGTTATGTTTTTTTTAATTAAAAAAATGTTGCGCATACCAATTTAATGCTTAACTTTGCAAAGTCGATATTACAAACGAACAAATCAAACTAATCAAAATTAATAACCAAAAAAATGACAAGCTTATCAATGCTAATCGTTGCGGTATTCGTGATCGGCTATTTCTTCATAGCCATCGAGAGCGTGACGAAGGTAAACAAGGCAGCAATCGCATTGCTCATGTTCGTGGGTTGCTGGACAATCTTCATGTGTGACCCATCGCAGTATCTCTCTGCCGCCATCGGCGACAAAATTCCGTCTGTAGTCAACGAAGCCATTGAACACCACCTTGGCAGCACTGCCACCACACTGTTCTTCCTCATGGGAGCAATGACAATCGTGGAACTTGTAGACCAGAACGGCGGTTTCAATTTCGTCAGGGATACACTGAAGACAAAGAGCAAGAAAGCCCTGCTGTGGCGTATCGCCTTCATGACCTTTATCCTCTCGGCAATACTCGACAACCTCACCACGTCCATCGTGATGATCATGATACTCAGAAAACTCGTCAGCGAACATAAAGACCGCATCATATATGCAGCCCTCGTGGTAATCGCAGCCAACTCCGGCGGTGCCTTCTCTCCTATCGGCGACGTGACCACCATCATGCTCTGGAACAAGGGAGTGATAACAGCCCTCGGAGTAATAAAGGAAATCATTGTGCCATCTATTGTATCGATGGTGATACCGGCTTACATACTGAGTTTCTCACTGAAAGGCGAACTGGCATTGCCTCAAGAGCAGGGCGGCGAACTGACATCAAGCGAATTTACCGCCGTTCAGCGCAAGACAGTGTTCTTCCTCGGTGTGGGCGGACTCATCTTCGTGCCTATCTTCAAGTCTATCACCCATCTGCCTCCGTTCGTAGGCATACTGCTCGTTCTCGGACTACTCTGGACCGTCACAGAGCTATTCTATAGCCATCTGCCCAAGAGTGCCAAGAAGAGCACCATGCAGAAGCGCGTAAGCAATATGCTCTCACGCATCGACATGTCAACGATTCTCTTCTTCCTCGGAATTCTGATGGCTGTGGCTTGTCTTGAAACAATCGGTGTGCTGACACAGCTCGGCAACGGCCTCAACGTGGTGTTCGAAGGCAACCACTATCTCGTGACCGGTATCATCGGAGTGCTCTCGAGCATCGTAGACAACGTGCCTCTCGTAGCTGGCTGCATGGGTATGTATCCTGTAGACCCAAGCATCGGTGGCGACATGTCTGTAGACGGTATCTTCTGGCAGCTGCTTGCCTACTGTGCCGGCGTTGGCGGTTCAATGCTCATCATCGGTTCTGCTGCCGGTGTGGTTGTAATGGGCCTCGAGAAGATAACATTCGGCTGGTACATGAAGAAGGTGTCATGGATTGCCTTCGTAGGCTATCTCGCCGGTATCATAGCATACTGGGTGGAGAAAAGCGTTATCGGTCTGTAAACCGTTTCTTCTAAAAGCTCAAAATCCAAGCAAGCCATAATGGGCGATCGGAGATAAAGTTCTAATGAACGATTAGAATTACCAACAAAGGGCTGACACCTCTCTTGAATGAAGTGTCAGCCCTTTTCCATGTTTTCCACCAAGGGTTTCAGCAAGCTGCAAACTTATATACATAAAAGGCAAAATGGGCAACGCCAGCACCCAAGTGGGGCAGCACCAGTACCCGATTTTCCATCTATAACTATCCTTTTCCGTTTTTTGTGGTTTCACCCTTGGCAAAACAATTACAGTCCATAGAGGCTGACAGCTCCCGCTTACAACAATGGCGAGAGAAGACGCACTACAGATTCCCACAGACGCTGGGCGAACGGACGCTTCCTGCTTATCATACGCTCGGTGACGAAGTTGCACTCCTTGATGTCGTCCATGAAAATCTGTTTGAAACGCAAAGTGGTTTCACGGTCGTAGATGAAGGCGTTCGCCTCGAAATTGTTCTCAAAACTGCGGAAGTCCACGTTGGTAGAACCGCAGGTACACACTATATCATCGCAAACGAGAAGCTTGGAATGAAGAAATCCCGGACGGTAGAGGTATACCTTTACGCCAGCCTGGATGGTCTCGAAGACATACGACCGGCTCGCCCACTCCACGAACTTTGCGTCGCCATGGCGGGGAATCATTATCCTCACGTCTACTCCAGCCAGAGCGGCGATACGCATTGCCGACATCACCGTCTCGGTGGGGAGGAAATACGGAGTCTCTATATACACATAGCGGCGCGCCTCAAGCAGTATGCGCACATAGCCCTGCATTATGTCTGGCCACTTCTCCACCGGACTGCTCGTCACTATCTGTATCACAATGTCGTTCTTCACGTTTCCCAACAGTTCGGGATAATAGCGGCGGTCGGTGATGAGAGTGCCAGAAACGAAATACCAGTCGATGAGAAACGCCCTCTGTATGGCATACACCGCTCCTCCTACAATCTTGAGATGGGTATCACGCCAGCTATGGCCGTCAGTGCCCGTGACATAACGTTTGGCAACGTTCATGCCACCGATGAATCCCACTCTGCCGTCGATGACGCAGAGCTTGCGGTGGTTGCGGTAGTTCACCTTGCTTGTGAAGGCAGGGAAGCGCACGGGCATGAATGGCATCACCTTGATACCGGCATCACGCATACGCTTGAAGAAGGAGTCGTGAACGTTCCAGCATCCCACATCGTCGTAGATTACTCTCACTTCCACTCCTTCCCGCGCCTTGTCTATGAGCATGTCGGCGAGTAGTTGTCCGAGCGAGTCATGGTCGAAGATATATGTGTCGAGGTGTATGCTGCTCTTTGCCGCTCCTATCTCACGGAACAAGGAGCTGAAGAAGTCGTATCCCGTGGTGTAGATGTCCACGGCATTGTCTTTGAAAGGCATCGCCCAGTTCTGCGAGGCGAAGAGTTTCACCAGTGTCTCGCTACCATCCGGCACCTTGAGGTCAGTCTGCACGGCAAATTCCAGCATCGATCGTTTGGTGAGCAGGTCGAGACTGTGTTGGCTTATGAGTTTCTCCTTTCTCGTGTCCTGCCCGAAGAAGAAATAGAGCACAATGCCCACCACTGGCATGAAGGCAAGCACCATTACCCATGCCATGGTCTTCACGGGCAGTCTGTTGTCCATGAGCACATTGATGATTGTCGCAACGACGACAATGACGTAGACACTTATAAAAATCCAATACAGATACTCCATAAGCATTGATGTATACCGCCGGCATGAGCATCTCTTTCTTTATCAGATGCATCATGCGGCGCATTGAGCACAATGACGTGCCACCTTATATTATTATCTCGCTGCCAAGTTCCTTGGCTATGGCATTGCGGAGCTTCTGGGTCTCCTGATACTCCTTTATGAGCGAGATGAGTTTTTCCTGGTTTCCAGTGTTGAGCGATATCTCCTTCTTGAGATGCGCAAGTTTCTCTGACACCACGTCCATTCTGAAATCGAGCACGAGATGGACTATCTGGTCTCTTAGCACATCATCGCCGGTGCGCAGCTTGGCTCCTTTGCGCAGCTGGAACCTGTCGAACGACATTTCTGTGGCGAGTTTGCTAATCTCCATATCGGGATGCTTCATCAGATAGTCTTCTGCCTTGAAGCCGGGATCAGCACTATGGTCCACCACTTCCTGCAACACCTTGTTATATAGCGGCACAGAGAATGAGAGGTTGTCGGTGCCGAGGTCGTAGCAGACATACTGCGCCACGTTGAGCGCCATGGTCTGTCCGTCGGCAGTCTCCACATTGTCGTAGATTATCTGCTCTCCGTGTCTCACCACAGCCTGCATGAGCATATACTCCACCTTCTTGGCCTGCTGCATTGGCGGTTCCGGTCCCACCTGAGTCTGCTGCGCCGGCTGGTCTGCTGCGGGAGTGCTTTGCTGCTCTCGCTGCTGCTCCTTCAGTTCCGCCTCCTTGCCGCTGCGGATAAACTTGTTCATCGTGGTGATGAGCGTAGCTTCGTTTATGCCGATGCGGTGGGCTGCGTCCTGCAGATATGTGGCTCTCACTATCTGGTCTTGTATCACCGATATGCTCTTCACTATACTGCTTATCGCCTCTGAGCGCTTCATCGGGTCGGTGACGCCCTTCAAGAGATAGGCTATCTTGAATTCTATCACGTCCTGCTGATGGTCGGCCACATATTTGCGGAAATCTTCCGCCGTATGCTTGCGTGCGAAACTGTCGGGGTCGTCGCCTCCCGGCAGCAGCAGCACCTTCACTTTCATCGCTTCAGCGAGGAGCATGTCGATGCCTCGCATGGCGGCATGGATTCCTGCGGCGTCACCGTCGTAGAGCAACACGATATTGTCGGTGAAGCGGTGAAGGAGCCGTATCTGATACACGCTGAGTGCCGTACCAGAGTTTGCCACCACATTCTCTATACCACACTGGTGCATGGAAATCACGTCAGTGTATCCCTCCACCATATACACGCAGTTCTCTTTGGCTATCGCCTTCTTTGCCTGGAAGATGCCATACAGTTCGCGTTCTTTGTGGTATATCTCCGAGTCGGAGGAGTTGATGTATTTCTGCTGCACTCCCTTTGTGCGGGAATCGAGAAGTCGTCCGCCGAAGGCCCTCACGTTGCCGTTGACTCCAATCCACGGAAACATCACCCTGCCCGAATATTTGTCTACGAGTTCTCCGTTGTCACGCTTGAAGCATAGTCCGGTGGCTATGAGATATTTCTCGTTGAATCCCTTGCGCAGGGCTTCCTGCGCGAGGGCATTACGCGACGGAAGGGCGAAACCGAGATGGAATTTCTCTATTATGTCGTCGCGGAAACCGCGGCTGCGGAAATACTGCATACCTACCGCTCTGCCATCTACATCGTTGAGGAGGATGTTGTTGAAATATTCCATCGCCCATTTGTTGACGATGAACATACTCTCACGGTCGTTCTGCTCCCGCTTCTCCTCTTCGCTCATCTCGCGCTCACGCACTTCGATGTTGTATTTGTTGGCGAGCCATTTCAGTGCCTCCACATACGTCATCTGCTCATGTTCCATGAGGAAACTGACGGGATTTGCCGACTTTCCGCATGAGAAGCAGTGGCAGATTCCGCGTGCCGGCGAGACATAGAACGACGGTGTCTTCTCGTCGTGGAAGGGGCACAGTCCTTTGTAGTTGGCGCCCACTTTCTTGAGCGTCACAAACTCAGAAACGACATCCACGATGTTTGCCGCATCCTTGATTCTTTCTATCGTAGCGTGGTCAATCATCTGCCTCCTTGTCTGCCTCCCTGAATATAGAGAAGTTCACACTTCCGTATTCTCTATGCTCCACGAAATTCGGATGCTGGCTGAAGTCGTTCTTCTTTCCATGTTCAAACACGAACACGCCTCCCGGCTTGAGCATTCCAGCCTTGAACACGAGCTCTGGCAGTGTTGGCAATTCCGGCAGGGCGTATGGCGGGTCGGCGAAGATGAAGTCGAACTGCTGCTTGCATCCCTTGATGAAGCGGAACACATCGCCACGTATCGTCACGCAGTTGCCGGCTCCGAGCTTTGCCACACATTGTTTGATGAAGGCATGGTGGTCGCGGTCGGCTTCCACGCTGATTACCTGCTGACAACCTCTCGACACGAGTTCGAGCGATATGCTTCCCGTGCCGGAGAAGAGGTCGAGAGCTGTGGTGCCTTCGAAATCTATATATCCGTTGAGAACGTTGAAAATGTTCTCCTTTGCGAAATCTGTCGTGGGACGGGCTTTGAAGGTGCGGGGCACATCAAATCTCCTTCCCTTGTATAATCCTGTTATTATGCGCATTATATTATTGTTGTTGATGAGTGGACTTGCCGCCAAGTCCTGCCCATGTTCATTTCAGCAGTGCCGTCACCATATCGAAAGGCACACCTTCCTGCAAGGTCAGCGGATGGCGGTTGAAATCCGACGACGCCTTGATTTTGTATATGTTGGCTACAAAGCGATGGAGTTCTTCTATCAGAGCGTCGCGCTCCTTGAATTCGCCACACAAATAGATGTCGTCCTTCTTCTCGTTCATCGCCAGCTGATTCCATACCGAAAGGATGAAATATGCGGCATCGTTGGCATGCGCCACTTCGAACGTGTTGGAGAAGCGGAACCTGTTTTTGCGGAAGCTGCAAAGCTCCATCTTCCCGTCGTGGAAATAGCAATACAGTTTCTCGTTGTTGCCAGCCATGCTTCGTCGCTGCAGATATTGCCATGTTGCCCCACATACCGGATGCACCTTTATGTCGGAGAAATTGTCGGTGAGCACGAGTCTCAGGTCCTTGTTCAGCGAATACAGTGCCACGGCGTTCACCTGCGGCAGTATGGTGGCGAGCACGGCATTGTTCTCCTGTCCCATCACGGTGTAGTTATAGAGCAGCTCCTTGCTGTGCTCGTCGTATTCGTCGATAGGCACCATCACCACCGGCGAGTCGAGAAGCACCTGCACTTTCCTCCATTTCGCCAGTCGGAGCGTATCGTCGCGCAACGCCTCTCTGAGGTTTGCCGCCATGGAGATTCCACCATTTATGGCGTATGGCACGAACGAGAATCCTGCACCATCGCCATTTCTGTATGCGAAGGCGAGTGATCCATGTCCCACTCTTATCATTAGTCGATGTTCCTGCTGTGATATGTTATTCCCAGTTTCCTGCATTGTCATTAGGTGTTGTGATGTCTCCAAATTTCATTCCCGGATATTCTCCCCTTCCGTTTGCCTCTTCGGTGAGCTCGCGGATGCTGTTCTCGTCGAGTCCTTGCAGATAGGCATCGTATGGCGCACCGCATTCCATCACTGGCACTGCGGCTCCCGACTTGCCTGTATGCACCGAGGCTGAGAGCTCAAACTCCTGTCCTCTTGAATACGGCACGTAGCGCAGCGAATCGGCAAGCAGTCCGCTCCCGATAAGCTGTCTGAAAGACCCGGCGTATATTCCGAAGCGCTGTCTGTAGACTTTTTCCGCCTTGCGGATTTCCGTCAGCCGTTGTATGACTTCCGACTCTCGCTGCTTACGCTGGTCGGCGAAGTGCATAGGACGCCTAACGCTCGCCCAACAGAGAGCGAGGAGCACCACCACGATGGCGGCAAGTATATGGTTGAGTTTTATTTTCATTCTTCTTGCCTTGCTATAAAGAAATCTTTAGCGTAACTTTGCACTCGTCGATAGAATATCGTAATATGCAAAATTACGGTAAATAATTTGTAATATCAAGAGTTTAGCTAAAAATAACCATGATTGAGGATGAATTAAGCAGGGCCATCACAGAAACCTTCGGCTTCTGCCCCACTGACGAACAGCAGGAAGCGATACGTACGTTCTGCAGGTTCATGACTTGTCGCGACGACCGTCCGGCGATGGTGATGTGTGGTTCGGCAGGTACCGGAAAGACGTCGCTCTCGGCGGCTATGGTCAAGACTTTGGCTCGCTTGCACCAGAGGGTGGTGCTGCTTGCTCCCACGGGAAGGGCTGCCAAAGTGCTATCCATGAATGCGGGAATGCCGGCATTCACCATCCACCGCAGGATATACCGGCAGAAGACTTTCACCGGCGACATGACGGGATTCAGCCTCAACATAAACAAGCAGCGTGACACGCTGTTTGTCGTTGACGAGGCTTCTATGGTGTCTAACGACGGATTCGCTTCCGGTGGCGGTGCGCCGGGATTCGGCAGCGGCTGTCTGCTCGACGACCTCATGGAGTTCGTATTCTCCGGCGACAACTGCCGGCTGATGCTTGTCGGCGACAGGGCGCAGCTGCCTCCTGTCGGCGAAGAGGAGTCGCCGGCTCTCATGGCTGACAGTCTCGCCGCCAACTATTTCCTGACAATGCACAGTGTGGAACTGAACGAGGTGTTGCGACAGGCTCACGACTCCGGCATCTTATACAACGCCAACGTGATACGCCAGATGATAACCCACGACGAGGCTACACAGTTGCCCAAAATAAGGTTCAAGGCTTTTGCCGACATCCAGATGGTGCCTGGCGACGAACTGATAGAACAGCTTGCCGGCAGCTACTCTGAGGTGGGACTCGACGAGACAATGGTGGTGACTCGCAGCAACAAGAGGGCTAACGTATACAACAACGGCATCCGGGGCATGGTGCTCGGCAGGGAGGAAGAACTGACACCTGGCGACATGCTGATGATTGTGAGAAACAACTATTTCTGGGTGGAACAGGAGGAGAAAAAGGCTCGTGAGGCTGCCAAATCATCGGAACCAGCTCCCAAGCCGCCTACTGCCGACATGGAGAAGACGCCTTTCTCATTCATCGCCAACGGCGACAGGGCGAAGGTGCGCCGCGTACGCAACATCAGAGAATTGTATGGTTTCCGCTTCGCCGACCTCGCCCTTGAATTCCCCGACTACGACAACTACGAGCTGCAGGCCACCGTCATCATTGACTCGCTGCAGTCTGAATCACCATCGCTGACCCGCGAACAGAGCGAGCAGCTCTTCAATGGCGTCCTTGCAGACTATGCCGACCTTAGGCTGAAGAGCGAACGCATGGGACACGTGAGGTCTGACAAATACTACAACGCATTGCAGGTGAAATTCGCCTATGCCGTGACCTGCCACAAGGCTCAGGGCGGACAATGGGCACACGTGTATGTGGACCAAGGATACATGACCGACGACATGCTCACGCCCGACTATATCCACTGGCTATACACAGCCTTCACACGAGCAACGGAAAAACTGTATCTCGTGAACTGGCCTAAGACGCAGACAGAAGAGTGAACATGGCAACAGCTTTTGCAAAATGGTGATACCCCCAATACAAAGGGGATATGCAAGACGTGATACAGTCTGCATATCCCCTTAATATGTTGTATATATAAATTCTGATCCGCTTACTCTGCGGCACGGAAGTTCACCAAATCCTCGGCTATGAAGCTCTTGACATAGCAGCTGTGGCCGATTACCTCCTCCTCAGCATAGCGCACATAAACCTGTGCACTCTTGGCGAAGAGTTCCGGTGAGGCAGTAGCGTCACCGATGATGAGCAGCGACATGAGGATGTCGGCTGTCATATCGTAGAGGCGACGGGCGAGGAAGTCGAGCACCTCCTGGTTTTCAGCCTGCTTCACGTATTCGAGCGACTGCTCGTAGAGCTCTATCATCTTTGCCACACGCACATGCAGCGGCTTCATATCCTCAGACACCTCTCTCTCGAGCATCTCCTTCATGATGTTGAGATAGGTGCTGTTAGTGATGTAACGCAATGCAGCTACAACCTGCAGCTGTGTAGTACCCTCGTAGATAGAGAAGATACGTGCGTCGCGGTACAGGCGCTGACACTTGTATTCCATGATGAATCCCGAACCGCCATGCACCTGGATGCAGTCGTATGCATTCTGGTTGGCATACTCAGAGTTCATACCCTTTGCCACTGGAGTGAAGGCATCAGCAAGACGGGCATACTTCTTCTGCTCCTGACGCTCCTCCGGAGTGAGTTTGCGCTCACGGGAGATATCCTCGAGAGCCTTGTAGATGTCAACGTAGCGTGCTGTCTGATACAGGATGCTGCGACCTGCGTCGAGCTTTGCCTTGATACGGGCAATCATATCGTATACGACAGGGAACTTCACGATAGCCTCGCCAAACTGCTTGCGGTCCTTGGCATAGGCAAGAGCCTCGTCGTAGGCTGCCTGGCTCACGCCGACAGACTGTGCAGCGATACCCAGACGGGCACCGTTCATGAGCGCCATCACATATTTGATGAGTCCCATACGGGTGCTTCCGCAGAGTTCTGCCTTGGCATTCTTGTATACCAGCTCACAGGTAGGTGAACCGTGGATACCGAGCTTGTTCTCGATGTGGCGCACGGTAACGCCACCCTGGTTCTTGTCGTAGATAAACATTGAGAGTCCACGTCCGTCGTGTGTGCCTGCCTCTGAACGGGCCAGCACGAGATGGATGTCAGAGTCGCCGTTGGTGATGAAACGCTTCACACCATTGAGCAGCCAGCATCCCTCCTCCTCGCTGTATGTAGCCTTGAGCATTACGCGCTGCAAGTCAGAACCGGCATCAGGTTCAGTGAGGTCCATACTCATGGTCTCTCCGGCACATACACGTGGAATATACTTCTGGCGCTGCTCCTCAGAACCGAACTCATAGAGAGTCTCGATACAGTCCTGCAAGCTCCAGATGTTCTGGAATCCGGCATCTGCCGTAGCCACGATTTCCGAAGCCATGGAATAAGGAGTGATAGGCATGTTCAGACCGCCGTAGCGGCGAGGCATTGAGATGCCCCAGAGTCCTGCCTGACGTGTAGCCTCGATGTTCTCGTATGTTTTCGAAGCATAGTGCATGCGTCCCTCCACGAGGTGTGGACCTTCGAGGTCAACAGCCTCACTGTTGGGTTCGAGGATATTGGCGGCGATGTCGCCGGTGATGTCGAGCACACGCTTGTAGTTCTCGATGGCATCGTCGAAGTCTACGGGTGCATCCTCATACTTGTCTTTGTCTGCGAAGTTGCGTTCCTTGAGCTCAACGACGCGTTTCATTTCCGGGTGATTGAGATAGAAATCAAATTCCGGATGGTCGCTATAATAATTAGCCATGATGTTCTTTACTTTGAGTTCTGCTTATAATACTTTATGAGTTTTGGAACGACCTCCTCCACAGTGCCGTTGATGACATAGTCGGCAATCTTGTTGATAGGAGCCTCAGGGTCGTTGTTCACGGAGATGATGATACCAGAGTCCTGCATACCTGCGATATGCTGAATCTGACCGGAGATACCACATGCGATATACACCTTTGGATGCACTGTCACACCGGTCTGGCCAATCTGGCGGTCGTGGTCTACCCATCCTGCGTCAACAGCCGCACGGCTGGCGCCCACCTCTCCGTGGAGTTCCTTGGCGAGTTGGAATAGCATGTCGAAACCTTCCTTGCTGCCCACGCCGTAGCCACCGGCAACGACGATCGGCGCACCCTTCAGGTTGTGCTTGGCAGCCTCAACGTGGCGGTCGATGACCTTCACCACATAGTCAGCCTCAGGCACATATTTTGCTACGTCCATATATACCACTTCATGCTTTGCCTCACCCTCGTATACGGCTTTCTGCATCACTCCGCTACGCACGGTAGCCATCTGTGGACGATGCTCCGGGTTTACGATTGTGGCAACGATGTTTCCGCCGAATGCCGGACGAATCTGATAGAGCAGGTTGTCATAATGCGTGCCGCTCTTCTTGTCGTCGAAATCACCGATTTCGAGCTGCGTACAGTCGGCTGTCAGTCCGCTTGTCAGCGATGACGACACTCTCGGACCGAGGTCACGGCCAATCACTGTTGCTCCCATGAGGCAGATCTGTGGCTTCTCCTCCTTGAAGAGGTTCACCAGGATATCCGTATGTGGTGCTGATGTGTATGGGAAGAGACCCTCTGCATCAAAGGCGAAGAGCTTGTCAACGCCATAAGGCAGTATCTGGTCTTCCACCTTGCCCTTGATGCCAGTACCGGCAACGATGGCATGAAGCTCCACACCAAGCTGGTTGGCGAGCTTGCGGCCTTTGGTAAGCAATTCCTGAGACACCTCGGCAACCGTGGTGTTCTCTATCTCGCAATATACAAATACGTTGTTCATCTCTTATCCAATAATCTTTTCGTCCAACAATTCTTTTATCATTCCCTCGATATCAGTGTCGGAAGCGGTGAGCGTCTTGCTCTCCTTGGCCTGGAACACGATATTCTTCACAGCCTTCACCTTGGTTGGCGAGCCGGCGAGTCCACACTGCTCCGGGTCGCCGTCAACATCGGCTACAGACCACTGGTTGAGCGTCAGATATGGGCGCTCGGCATAAAGCTCGGCGTATGGCATGTCGGCAGTGCGCTCCAAAGGCACGTTGGCACGCTTGTATTTCATCACGAGCTTGGCGTTGCAAGGACGGCAAGGAGCGGCGCTGCCGTTCACCGTGATGACGATAGGCATAGGAGCCTCTACGGTCTCCACTCCTCCGTCGATATGGCGACGGATGGTGAGCACGCCATTCTCACACTTCTCTATCTCCTCGGCATAAGTCACCTGAGAGAGTCCCAGCTTCTGTGCCACCTGTGGTCCCACCTGTGCAGTGTCACCGTCGATAGCCTGACGACCACCGATTACCACGTCGGCACCGCCGATTTTCTGGATTGCCGTAGCAAGTGCGTATGAGGTAGCGAGCGTGTCGGCACCGGCAAAGAGTCTGTCGGTCAGCAGCCATCCTGTGTCTGCTCCTCTATAGAGTCCCTGGCGGATGATCTCGGCAGCACGTGGAGGGCCCATGGTGAGGATACCCACTGTGGAGCCTGGATTCTGGTCTTTCAAACGTAACGCCTGTTCGAGGGCGTTCAAATCTTCAGGATTGAAAATTGCTGGCAATGCGGCACGGTTCACGGTGCCTTCAGCCGTCATGGCGTCTTTGCCAACATTGCGTGTGTCTGGTACCTGCTTGGCAAGTACAATGATTTTTAAACCCATATTATTCTGTTATAATGTAAAGTTCATGTTATACAATAGGTGCAAAAATACGATTTTTTTGTTGTGCTGCAAAGAAAAGCACGAAAAAGCTAACAATACAGGTTATAAAAAGACCTGTCTGCTACATTATGAAATGCTAATTTCCTATCATTATGCTGTTTATGACCTTGTCTTGTCAGCAAATGCCAAACCGTCCCTTTTTACTCCAAAAACAACAAAGCCCAAACCTGTCATCCGGAACATCGCCTGATGACTGGTTTGGGGTTAATGCTATATATATCTTTCCGTCAGCCATCCACTCTCCTATTACTTCTTGTCGTAAGCATGAAGAGGATAGTCGATGGTGAAATGCAGACCACGACACTCCTTACGCTCTATTGCCTGACGTGTGATGAGGTAGCCCACGTTTATCATGTTTCTAAGTTCACAGATATCCTTGCTCGCCTTCACCCTCTTGAAGAGCGACTCTGTCTCTTCATAGAGCAGGTCGAGACGGTTCCATGCACGTTTCAGTCTGAGGTCACTTCTCACGATGCCCACATAGTTGCTCATTATCTGTCCCACTTCCTTCACGCTCTGCGTGATGAGCACTTTCTCCTCATTGGTCAGGGTGCCCTGGTCGTCCCACTCCGGCACATGCACATTGAAGTCATATTCATCAATGTGTGCCAGACTGTGCTTTGCAGCCGCATCGGCATATACCACAGCCTCGATGAGCGAGTTGCTTGCCAGACGGTTGCCTCCGTGAAGTCCTGTGCATGAGCATTCGCCGATGGCATAGAGGCGCTTGATGCTCGACTCGCCGTTGAGGTCCACCTTGATGCCGCCGCACATATAATGGGCTGCCGGCCTTACGGGGATATACTCCTTGGTGATGTCGATGCCGATACTCAGACATTTCTTGTATATATTCGGGAAATGATGCTTTGTCTCCTCCGGATCCTTGTGGGTCACGTCCAGACACACATGGTCGATACCGTGTATCTTCATCTCCTTGTCGATGGCACGCGCCACGATGTCGCGGGGAGCGAGACTCAACCGCTTGTCGTATTTCTCCATGAACGACTCTCCGTTGGGCAGTCGCAGGATGCCGCCGTAGCCTCTCATCGCCTCTGTGATGAGGTATGCGGGATGGGTCTCTTGCGGATTATACAGTGATGTGGGATGGAACTGCACGAACTCCATGTCCTGCACCGTTCCCTTTGCGCGGTATACCATTGCCTCCCCGTCGCCGGTGGCTATCAGGGGGTTTGTGGTGGTCTGGTACACTGCTCCGCATCCTCCGGTACACATCAGCGTGACCTTGCTCAGATACGTGTCCACCTTCTGTGTCTCCGGGTTCAGCACGTAAGCGCCATAACACTGTATGTTCGGCGTGCGGCGCGTCACCACGATTCCGAGATGGTGCTGCGTTATTATCTCTACTGCGAAATGATTCTCCTTGATGTCGATGTCCGGATTGCTGCGCACGGCCTCCATCAGTCCTCGCTGGATCTCAGCTCCTGTGTCGTCGGCATGGTGCAGGATACGGAACTCAGAGTGTCCTCCCTCACGGTGCAGATCGAAGCTGCCGTCTTCCTTGCGGTCGAAGTGCACTCCCCACTTCACCAGTTCATCAATCTGCTCCGGTGCATTCCTTACCACTTGCTCCACAGCTTCCACATCATTGATGTAGTCGCCGGCTATCATAGTGTCTTCGATATGCTTATCGAAATTGTCTATCTTGAGATTCGTCACCGATGCCACTCCTCCCTGGGCGAAGTATGTATTCGCCTCATCGAGCGTTGTTTTGCAGATCAGGCATATCTTGCCTTTGTGTTCTCTTGCTACCTTTAGCGCATAGCTCATTCCGGCGACGCCGGCACCGATAATGAGAAAATCGTATTTATAAACCATAAAGACGTTTGTTTTAATCAATGCAAAAGTAATAAGATTTTCTTAAAACGGATAAATATCGGAGGCTTTTTGTAGGTTATTACATTCTTTAATAGTAATTATTCCACTTTTTCGCCCAAAAGTTCGTAATTTTGTATGCGTTATGGAATTTGGAGTACCATAGCAGCGACTTTTTCCTGTTGCTTTTCCATTGGCACACCAACATCAAACCCATCTGAACATATCAATAAATGAAAAAGAGAAAACTGTTTGCAAGTGGCATAATAAGTCTTGCGGCGCTGTTGCTGCTTCCGATGTATGCCACCGACGAGGTCACTCATTGCGCATTTGCCCAAGAGACCTGCCTCAACGAAATATTCAATGACGACGACACCGTAATCGTAGACACCGTCGACGTGGACACCATGACGATTGGCATCCAGCAGAACGACTCCACCGACGAGGCGTCTGACGACGGTGACGACATCGACGACGACGAGGACCTGCCGTGGCCGGAGAACGTGAGACACAGGATTGAGAAGATTTTCGACAACACCACGATATTCAACACCTCGATGGTGGGAATGAAAATCTACGACCTCACCGCCGACTCCACTATCTACGAACGCAACGCCTCTCAGCTGATGCGCCCTGCCAGCACTCTGAAGATGATGGTGGCGGTGACGGCTATCGACCGTCTGGGTGCAGGCTACGAACTGAAGACGCGCATGGCATATACAGGCAGGACAGACAGTCTGACGCTCCGCGGAAACCTGTATGTGAAAGGTGGCTTCGACCCCACGATAGGGAGCGACGACATCGCCGAGTTTGCCGACAGCGTGAAGGCGCTCGGCATCGACACCATCGACGGCAACATATATCTCGACCTCACGATGAAAGACAAGGACCGTCTTGGCGAGGGTTGGTGCTGGGACGACGACAATCCTGTGCTCTCTCCACTGCTCGCCGGCAGGAAGGAGGAGTTCGGCGAGAGACTGCAGAGGAAGCTCAGACAGAATGGTATCACCGTGACAGGAACGTGCAGCAACGGTTCGATGCCCTCCGGCGCTCACACCTTATATATAAAGCGCACCCCATTGCTCGAAGTGATGCGCCGCCAGCTGAAGCGCAGCGACAACCTCTATTCTGAAGCGATATTCTATCAGCTGGCTGCCGAAGTGGCAGGACGCAACACCGCATCTGCAAGACATGGCAGACAGGCGGTGAACGCCATAATATCCAAGGTGGGCAGGAGGCCTTCGGCATATTATATCGCCGACGGCAGCGGACTGTCGCTATACAACTACGTGTCGCCGGAACTGGAAGTGGACTTCCTGAGATATGCCTACCGCCATCCTGAAATCTACGACAACATGCTGCCTTGCCTGCCTATAGCCGGAGTGGACGGCACTCTCTCGAAACGCATGCGTAAAGGGGCAGCACATGAGAACGTGAAGGCAAAGACGGGCACGGTGACAGGTGTCAGTTCGCTCGCCGGATATCTCACCACGGCCAATGGTCACCGCATCTGCTTCTCTATCATAAACATGGGAATCAGACATTCTTCTTCTGGCAGGAACTTCCAGGACAAGGTCTGTCAGGCTCTCTGCAAATGACGGTGGGACGGACATCTGACTTTTACGGACTCCCCGAAGCGGCATCCGTCTTTTCATCCCGAAACGGCAATCAGACAGTCTCGGGGCTTGACATACAGGATAAAAAAACGACAACCAGAGCATAGGAAACGCAAGTACTGAAGCGGTACGACAATAACAAAGATGAAGAAGCAAAGAGACAACTACACTTTTCTCACTCACGCTCCCGTACACAGGGTGATTGTAAGCATGGCAGTACCCACCATAATATCAATGCTGGTGACAAGCATATACGGAATGGTCGACACATACTACGTGGGACAGATAAACACGCAGAGCACTGCCGCCGTGGGCATTTCATTCTCTATAATGACCATCATACAGGCAATCGGATTCTTCTTCGGACACGGTTCGGGCAACTACATATCACGGATGCTCGGCGCAAAGCGCACCGACGAGGCGAAATACATGGCTGCCACAGGACTTGTGGGCAGCGTGGCTTTCGGTCTGGCGGTTGCAGTGGTGGGACTGGCGTTTCTTTCCGACATCTGCATATTCCTCGGTTCCACGGAGACCATTCTGCCATACACGGAACGATACCTGGGCATAATCCTCGTGGGAGCGCCGTTCATGACGGGTGCCTTCACGCTGAACAACCAGATGCGCTTTCAAGGCAACGCCAAATATGCCATGTATGGCATACTCAGCGGTGTGGTGCTCAACGTGGTGCTCGCACCGATACTGATATTCTATTTCTGTCTGGGAATAACGGGGGCTGCCGTGGCTACGCTCGTGAGCCAGACGATGAGTTTCTTCATACTGTTCAACATGACTCGCCATCGGGGCAATATAGCCATTGAACTAAGGAACTGCCGCCTTTCGGGCGCCTTCGCCAAGGAAATAGTCATCAACGGCACTCCGTCGCTCTCACGACAGGGACTGGCGAGCGTTGCCACGATAATGCTGAACATCGCTGCGGGGGCTTACGGCGACGCTGCCATAGCGGGAATGTCGATAGTGACGAGGATTTCCAATTTTGTGTATGCTGGTATTGTGGGACTGGGACAGGGATTCCAGCCGCTTTGCGGATTCTGCTGCGGAGCGAAGCTGCTCGACAGGATATACGAGGGCTTTGTTTACTGCATAAAGATAGGCACGGTGTTCTTCCTCGCCATCACCATAATAGGCTTCATATTCACGGAACCCATAATATCGGTATTCCGCGACGACCCTGCCGTAATAGCCGTCGGCACCGCAGCTTTCCGCTGGCAGCTCATCACCTACCCTCTCATCGCCACCATCATCCTCACCAACATGCTGTCGCAGACGGCACGCAAACCGATGCGTGCCAATCTCGTGGCCGCCTCGCGCAGCGGTATGTTCTTTATCCCGGCGGTATTCATCCTCCCATTGTTTCTCGGTCTGCAGGGTGTGGAGATGAGTCAGGCGGTGTCCGACCTCTGTTCGTTCCTCCTATCAGTGCCTGTGGCATGGAGCGTGTTCCGCGATCTGAAAAAGGATTTCGGGAATGACCATGGTTAACCCCAGAATCCAGGCTAGCCATAATGCCAGATTCTGGACTAACGAAAAATGTTTTTCTCCGGAAAAGTGTCAAAGTATCATTTTCCGGTTCCCCTCAGCATCCAAAGTCAAACAAGCCAACAAGTTACCGTTATGACACTTTTCTGAATGCTTTACAGAAAAGTATCATAAAAGTATCACTGAAGTGTCATGCCGCTTTGCGCCACCCGGAGATTTCCAAACCACAATCATTGGCAAGGGCAACAAAACCTCATGAAACAGGCAACGATTGTGCCCAACCGGGGCAAGCAGCGTGCCCAAGTGGGGCAAGCAGCGTGCCCCAAGTGGGCAAGCAGCGTGCCCAAAACTGAGCCCAAAGTTTCCATAATAAGAAACACCCGTAAAGGAAATGAAAAGAAGCGGCATCTGAACAAACTCTTTCCTGTTGATGAGGAATGACATTATGCTTACTCGTCGATTTTTTCATACATAAAGGATGTTCATCATATACAAATTGATCGAGTCATTGGATAACAATAAATTATCCAATGCCTGAGAATGCCCCTTTATGGTATTGCCATGGAGCGTTTTTTGTAAAAGACTTGCCGTTTATTCAAATAATCACTATATTTGCAATAGAATGCAGCATATCGCATCCTACATGGATGAATAACAGCAAAACAAATGACCATGGCACAGGCTAGAAAATATCCGATAGGCATACAGACGTTCAGCGAGATTCGGGAACGTAACTATCTTTATATCGACAAGACGCAGTATCTTGTGGATTTCATCGACAAGGGTTATAAGTATGTTTTCCTGAGCCGCCCGAGGCGGTTCGGCAAGTCGCTGTTTGCCTCGATGATCCATGCTTATTACGAGGGGCGCAAGGACCTGTTCGAAGGCCTCGCCATGGGAGAGTATGAGAAGGACTGGGTGAAGCATCCCGTGCTGCACTTCGACATGAGTGCAGCCAAGCACATGGACAAGGACATGCTCGAGCGTTATCTTGCCGACATGCTCACCGACCAGGAAGCCGTTTTTGGCTACAAGAGCGAAAAGCAAGACCCCAACATTCGCTTGAAAGACCTGGTGGTGACGGCAAACAGGCTAACAGGCCGGAAAGTGGCGCTCATCATCGATGAGTACGACGCGCCGCTGCTTGACGTGGTGCACGAGGAACTGAACCTTGTCGCCCTGCGTCGCGCAATGCAGAACTTCTATTCGCCCATCAAGTCGCTCGACCCGTATCTTGAGTTCGTGTTCCTCACGGGCATCACCAAGTTTGCGCAGCTCAGCATCTTCAGTGAGCTGAACAACCTGTTCAACATATCCATGTACGACAAGTATTCCGCCATCTGCGGCATCAGCAGCGAGGAGCTCCACACTCAGATGCTGCCCGATGTGGAGCGCCTTGCCGAGCACCTGCACCTCAGCGTGGACGAGACATTCGAACGGCTCAAGCGGAAATACGACGGCTATCATTTCAGCAAGAACTCTGAGGATGTGTACAATCCGTTCAGCTTGATCAAAGCCCTTGCCTCAGGCGACATCGGCGACTACTGGTTCGACTCGGGCACGCCCACCTACATCATCAAATTGCTCCAGAAATACAATGTCGGCTTGCGCGACCTCACTGGCCAGGACGCCGGAGTGAGCGACTTCGACGTGTCGCCAGAGAACATGACCACCGCCCTTCCGTTGCTCTACCAGAGCGGCTACCTCACCATCAAGCACTACGACCCGATGATCGACCTCTACACGCTGGGCTATCCCAACGAGGAGGTGCGCACGGGGATGGTGCGCTCGCTTGCCGCCAACTACCTCACGCCGGCCGAGGGCACCAACAGCAGTTTCGTCATCAAGTTTGTCAAGGCGGTCATCGCCGACGACATGGAGCAAGCGCTCACGCTGATGCGCGCCTATCTCGCCGGCGTGTCCTACCGCCTGTCGAACAAGACGGAGCGCGACGTGCTGACCATCTTCTATCTGGTGTTCTCGCTCATCGGCTCGTTCATCAAGGTGGAGGAGGAAAGTGCGCACGGCAGGGCCGACGTGGTGATCACGCTGCCCTCGGTGGTCTACGTCATGGAGTTGAAGTTTGACGGCTCCGCCGACGCCGCGCTCCGCCAGATTGACGAGAAGGGCTATCTCATCCCCTATACAGCCGACGGCAAACGGCTGGTAAAGGTGGGCGTGAACTACAGCAGCGAGGAACGCACCATCACGGAGTGGCGGATAGAAGGATAGCTGCGACTCTTTATCAAAAAAAATTGAAAAGTATTTGCGTGTCTCAATCATTATAAGTGTCTTCGCTCCGATAATTCAAGTATCTCAAAATGAGGAGTAAACTGCACTGTAAGAAATGCTTCCAGTGTTGCCTTGTCAAATTAGTCCGTTGTCAATGGACCAATTACTATTTCATCACTGCCTGCTAAAACAGGTTCATTAATTCGTCCCGTTTTCTTCTTTTTCCAACATTATTTGGCGGTTTCCCATTAAAATTACATTACAAAGCGCCTTTTTGTTTAACATTTATAGGGTTATTAAACATTAATTTGTATATTTGTGCAGTATTAATCAACTTTTACAAATTTAAGTATGAAAAATCATCTAAAACATCTCCTTCTCGTGGCTGTGCTGGCCATTGTCGGCACGGTGACGGCAGTGGCTCAGTCCACGCTAAGAGGTAAGGTAGTTGATGCGGAAAACAACGAACCGCTCATCGGTGCTACGGTAACCGTTAACGGCGTTAAGGTGGCAACCGACATCGACGGTGCTTTCACAGTGAAAGGCGTAAAGGGAACTGCAGAAATCACTGTAGACTACATCGGCTACAAGTCTAAATCCATGAAGACCAATGCCAGCAAGGGCGACATCGCCACCATCAGCCTGAAGCCAGATGGACGCATGCTCGACGACGTAGTGGTGACATCACAGGTGGCTGTGGCAAGAAAGACTCCGGTGGCTGTGTCTTCCGTTCCGCTCTCGTTCATCGAGGAGAAAATCGGAACACAGGAGTTCCCCGAAATCCTCAAGTCTACCCCTGGCGTGCATGCCAACAAAGAGGGTGGTGGCTATGGCGACTCTGAGATATACATGCGTGGATTCGACAACACCAACATCGCCGTGATGGTGAACGGAGTGCCTATGAACGACATGGAGAACCAGAACGTATACTGGTCTAACTGGGCTGGTCTGACCGACGTGACCCGTTCTATGCAGACACAACGCGGACTCGGTGCTTCAAAGGTGTCGGCACCTTCTGTAGGTGGTACCATCAACATCATCACAAAGTCTATCGAGGCAAAGAAGGGCGGATCGATATATTATGGTATGGGCAACGACAACATGAACAAGGTGATGTTCACCGTTTCTACTGGTCTGTCAAAGACAGGATGGTCGATGACATTGCTCGGTTCAAAGACATGGGGCGACGGATACGTGCAGGGCACTGAATTCTCAGGCTACACATACTTCCTGAACATCTCCAAGCGTCTGAACGACAAGCACCAGCTCTCGTTCACCGCCTTCGGAGCTCCTCAGGAGCACTTCCAGCGCAAAGACGCGCTGACTCTCGCCGACTGGAAGATGACAGAGCAGGTGTGGGGAGTGAAAGACCACAAGTATAACCCTACTTACGGTTTCGACAGCAACGGCAAGATGCGCTCTGCCGAATATAACGTTTACCACAAGCCTCAGCTGAGCCTCAACCACCAGTGGCAGATCAACGACAATTCGTCGTTGAGCACCGTGCTCTATATGAGCATCGGCCGTGGATACGGATACAGCGGACAGGCGAATACCGACTACGGATACTCTTACACCGACTGGTATGGAGCATACAAGGGAGTGATGCAGAACAAGTTCCGCAAGGCTGACGGCACATTCGACTATGGCGCTGTAGAGGAACTGAACGCCAACAACGAGAACGGTTCTATCATGGTGATGACAAAGGCGAAGAACTACCACAACTGGTATGGACTCGTTTCTACATACAACACCAAACTGACAAAGGACATCGACTTCTACGGTGGTGTAGACTTCCGCTTCTACAAGGGCACACACACCAACGACATCGTTGACCTCTATGGAGGCAAATATTTCATTGACAGCACCCGCAAGTCGGTGAAACCTGAAAACAACGCCAATGCCGCAAACCAGAGCTGGGTATACCAGAAGCTCGGCGTGGGCGATGCTGTATATCGCGACTATGACGGACACGTGGTTCAGGAAGGTGCCTTCTTCCAGGCTGAATACTCCAAGAACGGTCTCTCTTCATTCCTCTCTGGTTCGCTCTCAAACACTTCTTACTGGCGTTACGACCGTCTCTACTACGACAAGAAAAACGCTGAGTCTGAGACCAAGAACTATCTCGGCTTCACCGTGAAGGGTGGTGCCAACTACAACTTCAACGAGCATCACAACGCATTCTTCAACGTGGGCTACATCAGCCGCGCTCCTAAGTTCAACTACGGTGCGTTCCTCTCATTCGCATCAAGCAACGTGACTAACCCTGACGCCAAGAACGAGAAAGTAGTATCGTTCGAACTTGGCTACGGCTACCGTCTGAAGTGGCTGCAGGTTGACGTGAACGCTTATTGGACAAAGTGGCTCGACAAGACAATGGCAAAGAGCTCTACAGTGGGCACGGCACAGGTTGACGCCTTCGTGAACATGACCGGCGTGAACGCCCTGCACAAGGGTATCGAAATCGAGGCAAAGGCAAGTCCGCTCTACTGGCTCGACGTGAACGCCATGTTCTCTATCGGCGACTGGAAATGGGACAGCAATGCCAAGGGATACGTGTTTGACTACAACGGACAGCCTCTCACAAAGGACGGAAGCATAGCAAGCGGTATCGGAGCAGAAGATCATCTCTCTACGGGTATCAACCTGAAGGGTATCCATGTTGGCGGCGCCGCTCAGACAACGGCAGCTCTCGGCGCTACAATCAAGATCGGCAAGGAAATCCGTATCGGTGCCGACTGGACTCTCTACGCCCGCAACTATGCCTACTATTCTATCTCGGGCAGCAACCTCTCACTGGGCAAGACAAACACCGTGGCTGACCCATGGAGAGTGCCTACAGCAAGCCAGTTCGACCTCAACGCATCTTACAAGTTCAAGATTGCAGGTCTGAACGCCACAATCTCGGGCAACGTGAACAACCTCTTCGACTATCAGTATCTGGGCAAGGTGTGGAACCCAAGTTCCGGCACTGCAACAAAGGACAACATCTACGGATTCTATGCCTTCGGACGCACGTTCAGCACAAGACTGAAGATCAATTTCTAATCAACCGTATACATTATATATATAACATTAGAAGAATATGAAAAAGATATATTTACTGTCGGCTGTCGCCCTGCTGTCGCTTACCGCGTGTAACGACTTTGAAGACCAGTTTCATATCGGCGACCAGATTACCGACGTGAAGAAGGATTTGCCAATAGTGCTCGAGGATGACGACTACACCGCCATCGCCAATCTCGCAGCCAACAAGGCTCTCGCCGCACAGCTCGACGAGCAGAGCGGAACTACAGCGTATACCGACGCGTTGAAGAAACTCGGCACACAGAAGTATTTCGACAATATGATTACCGCCGACCAGTTCCTGCCGGCTTTCATCAACAACAAATATCCTGCTGCCGACCTGGGCTCTACGTTCAAGGTGACATACAACGAATATTGCGGAAAATCGGAATATCTCGCCGACTTCGACAACATGATGGGTGAATACACTCTGACTGCCGACGACTACAACACGATCTGGGACGGTGCGTCAACGGCTACATACCTCACTCCTTCTACAGAGAACAAGATAGCTGCCGCACTGAAGACAGCAAAAGCCGATGCCAAGGCTGGCGACATCATGGTGGTGAACTACTCTTACTCTGAGTTTGAACCTGCCGGCGGAGGCTCTCAGACAGAGAGTCAATACACCAAGATTTCTGACGTCATCGCAGGTGGCGTTGGTACTTACACCGTGAAGGGCAAGGTGCCGGCAGTTTACAGCCGCGGCTTCCTGCTCTACGACGGAACCGGTTATATCCTCGTATACAAGACCAGCGACGTGAAGGTTGGCGACGAGGTGGCTGTTAGCGGAACGACCACAGAATATGGCGGTCTGCAGCAGTATCCTACCGACGGCACAGAGGTTTCTGTATTGAAGGCTGGCAACGGCACATACACACAGCCTAAGGCTAAGACCATGGGCAGCGCCGAGTTTGAGGCTTATGCCAATGCCCCTTACGTGGCATACGTGACATATACCGGCAAACTGACAATCAACGGCAACTACTACAACGTGGCTATCGACGGAACTGAGAAGCAGGGAAGTCTGGCTTACGTTCCGGAGGGAATGGTAAGCGCCGACCTCAACGGCAAGAACGTGGTTGTTTACGGATACACCGTAGGTTCTGCTTCAAAGGGCAAATACGTGAACACCATGGTGACAAGCGTTGCAGAGGCTGCTTCGGGTGCCAAGATGAACGGAATGCGCCGCGCTGCCGCTTCGAAGGCTAACAAGTCGGTGGTATACAAGTTTGACGGCACTGCATGGAAGACATACACCACTTCTGACGCCAAGGTGATGGCTGTTCAGCCTGCTATGTATGAGGCTGTAGGCTCTACCACAATCGGCAAACCTGCCAACTATCTGCCTCAGCTGCTGCAGCAGGCTTATCCTTTCGCCGCTGACGGACAGAAGGTGGCTGTGGTATACCGCAAGTCGGCTACGGCAATGGCTGTAGTGGAATACACATATTCTGCCACTGAGGGATGGGCAGAGTCTAAGGTATACAAGAAGGAGACCACCACTTTCGCCAACACCGAGAATGGCTATGAGGCTCAGATAAGCATGTATCTCAACGAGTCGCTGCTCGGCAACGAGGGTGGCTTCGTGGCATACAACATCAACATCGGCACACTGAGCTACGTATGGTCTAACACCGCGGCTTACGGATGGAAGGCTTCGGCATTCGCCAACAAGGTGAACCAGGCTGCCGAGAGCTGGCTCGTTTCGCCTGCACTCAACATGAAGAAGGGCAAAGACCCTGTAATCTCATTCGAAGAGGCACTCAACTTCCTGGGTTCCAACAACCTGACTGACTTCATACAGGTGAAGGTGTCTACCAACTTCGACGGCACCGACGTGAAGGCTGCCACATGGGAGGACGTGGAGTTTGACCCGGCTACACGCTCTGCCGGCGACTCTTGGAGCTTCGTAACCGTTGGTCCTGCTTCGCTCGCAAAATATGTAGGCAACACTATCCATATCGCCTTCGTATACAAGAGCACTGACGAAGTGGCTCCTACATACGAGTTCAAGAACATCGTGGTGAAGGAGAGAGACGCTGAATAACAGTAATTTCCCCGAATATCAAAGCGGCAATCAGAAACCGGGTCTTCGATGACTTGAGATTCTCATTACCGCTTTGAACAGAATCATAAAAAAGAAGGATGCAAAAGCGACATCCTTCTTTTTTTATGATTTAACCCAAATCGGTCATTAGGGCTTGCTTGGATTTTGTTTCGTCTTTCAACCTCAATCGGGCATCAATTCATATCATCCGCAAACGGCGTCTTTCAGTTGGGAGAGTGCCTGTGTGAGGATGGCGCGCGGCGTTGCCACGTTCATTCTCATGAAGCCTTCGCCACCCTTGCCGAACATCTCTCCGTCGTTGAGGGCGAGACGTGCCTTGTTGACAAAGAGGTCGATGAGCCGGTCGTGATTGAGACCGAGCTTGCGGCAGTCGAGCCACACCAGAAATGACGCCTCCGGTCGCAATGGCCGTATCATCGGCAGATGTTCACGGCAGTAGTCTTCCACATAACGGATGTTGTCTTCCACATAAGCGAGCATCGCCCTGCGCCACTGCTCTCCTTGCTCAAAGGCGGCGATGGTGGCGATGGGCGAGAACATGGGTGCCTCGTTAAGTTCGTTGGCGGCGAGCCACGAATAGAACTTCTTCCTTATCTCTGGGTTGGGGACTATCGAATAGGAGCTGACGATGCCTGCAATGTTGAAGGTCTTCGACGGTGCTCCGAATGTGATGCTACACTGGGCAGCCTTCTCTGACGCCGTGGCAAAGGGCACGTGCTTGTTGCCCCACAGAGCCATGTCGCAGTGTATCTCGTCGGAAATGACTATGATGCCGCGGTCGTAACAGAAGTCGGCAAGGCGTGCCAGCGTCTCCCTGCCCCACACTATGCCTGCCGGGTTGTGAGGATTGGAGAGTATAAGGAGACGGCATTTCTCGTCGGCTACCTCTGCAAGGTTGTCGAAATCCATCGAATATGTGCCGTCGGCATTCTCCTTCAGCGGATTATACACCACTTCTCTGCCGTTTCCCTCTGGAGTGAGGCGGAAGGGATGGTATACCGGCGGCTGGATTATCACCTTCTCGTCGGGATTCGTAAACACGTTTATCACCATTCCGATGCCTTTCACTATGCCCGGAATGTAGCTGAACCACTCCAGCGGCACCTCCCACTGATGGTGGTCGCGTATCCATCGCTGCACGGTGGGCCAGTATTCCTTCGGCTCCACGGTGTAGCCGAAGAGTGAATGGTCGAGGCGGCGGCGCAGGGCATCGGTGATGAACTGCGGTGTCTCGAAGTCCATGTCAGCAACCCACAGAGGCAACAGGTCACCTCTGCCGTAGCGCTCCTCAAGCACCTCGTGCTTAAGGTCGCCACTGCCCGAACGGTCTATTATCTTATTGAAATCGTACATATCAAACTCTATGTGTGCTGATTTTTTGTCGTTGTCTTTATCCTCTGCCGGCAATCACCGGCAGCAAGGGGCATATATCAGCGCTCCACAGCCTGCTTGATATCCTCGAACACGTCGTCCATATCTTCCAGTCCCACTGAAATACGCACCGTAGTGTCGAGCACGTCCATCTTTCTGCGCTCCTCGTCGGAGAAGTTTCCGAAGATGGTGCTTGCCGGATGGATGGCGAGCGTGCGGTTGTCGAAGAGGTTTGTGGCACGGCGGACGAGCTTCAGATTGTTTATCATGCTGAAAGCGGCTTCCTTGCTCTCCAGGTCGATGGTCATCATCGCTCCGGCTATCTTGCCATATTGTGCCACGGCGATATCGTGGAACGGATTGTCGGCGAGTCCAACATAGTTTACGCTCTTTATCTGTGGCAGCTCACGCAGTCTGTTGGCAAGATAGATGGTGTTCTGGCTCTGCACTCTGTAGCGGGCATCGAGGGTCTCCAGTCCGAGCGACTGCATGTATGCCACGTGGGGAGTCATGTAGGCACCGAAGTTGAAGAGCATCTCGTTCTTCATCTTGTGGCCGAATCCCTCTGCCGTGCCGTAGTCGATAATGAGTCCGCCGAGGGTGGTGGCACCGCCTGAGAGGTATTTCGTGCTCGACACCACCTCGATGTCTACGCCGAGGTCTTTTGCCGAGAACTGTGTGAACGGTATCACCGTGGTATCGGCAATCAATGGCACGCCATACTCATGGGCTATCGCCGAGAGAGCCTTCAGGTCTGCCACTTCCATCTGTGGGTTGGTGATAATCTCCAGGAATATGCAGCAGGTGTTGGCATCCATCTTTGAGCGCACCTCGTCGAGGTTGAGCAGATCGCAGGGACGTGCCTCAACGCCGAAGCGTGGCATCGACTCGGTGATGAGCGAGAAGGTATTGCCGAACATGTGTCGTGAGGTGACGATATTCTTGCCTGCTGCCGAGAGGGCGAGTATTGTGTTGCTGATGGCAGCCATTCCCGACGACAGCGCCATCACATTGGCGGCTCCCGTCATTGCCTTCACCTTGTCTTCGAGATACATCACCGTTGGGTTGAGTACTCTGGAATAGTCTGGTGCTATTACTTTGCCTGTGAAGGCGTCCGCCATATCGGCGGCAGTGTCAAACTCGTATGCTGCGGTGTGGTATACCGGCATGCTCAGCGATCCGTATGCGTCGCGCTGTCCAAATGGCGTGTCAATAGCCTTTGTCTGATTTTTCATCGTTTCTATTATAAGTTTGTGTTTATTTCCGAACTGCAAATTTACAGTAAAAATGACGGTTTATGACCAACACGTAATGTTTTTATACTTTTTTATAGCTCAACCCAAACTGATCATCAGAATTGTCCATCGGAACTGTATGTCAGTCGGAAACGGGACGCACTGAAAAGCCGCAGGCACGCGACAGCATGGAGTTGTGTGTTATTCCGTTTGTAGAACTGGCATAGAGGTTGCATGCTTTGGAGAAATCTTTGGTGTAGACATTGGAGCACCAATATGTGCAGAGACTTTTTTGCTTATCATATTGACTTAGATTCATCATCAAAGGGCATGACAATACCAAGTCGCTATCAATAATATAATAAACGACATTATAATTGTTTGGTGGTTAAATCAGACGAGTTTGTTTGTGTTGGTTGGAATTTGTACTATCTTTGCAAAAGAAGTCTTTGGGGGGTGTAACGACATTGTAACATCGCTGTAACAGATATGAACAAGCATGAAACTAACTTTGCACCGTAACAATATTAAAACAGGAAAAGATGGAAACGAAAAACCGCATTTTAGTAGTTGACGACGAGCAGGACCTCTGCGAGATTCTGAAGTTCAATCTTGAAACGGAAGGCTACGAGGTGGACACCGCAAACTCTGCCGAAGAGGCTCTGGAGATTGGAGCGGAGAAATACGACCTGCTGCTGCTCGACGTGATGATGGGAGCGATGTCGGGATTCGCACTCGCAAAAAAACTCAAAGACGAACCGATGACGGCTAACATACCTATCATCTTCCTTACGGCAAGAGACACGGAGAACGACACGGTGACGGGATTCAACCTCGGTGCCGACGACTACATCTCAAAGCCTTTCTCCATCCGTGAGGTCCTGGTGAGAGTGCGCGCCGTGTTGAGAAGGACAAGCGATACGGGCTATGCCCCACACAACAACATCATCTCATATCAGGGACTGGAACTCAATCTCGACAAGAAGACGGTGGCTATCGACGGCGAGGACATACCGTTCACCAAGACGGAATTTGAAATCCTGCATCTGCTGCTCGACGAGCGTGGCAGGGTGTTCTCACGTCAGGAACTCATCGACAGGGTGTGGCCAAAGGATGTGCTCGTGCTCGACCGCACGGTGGACGTAAACATCACACGACTGAGAAAGAAGATAGGACGTTTCTCCAAGTGCATCGTGACGAGACTCGGCTTCGGATATTATTTCGACGCATAGCATCATCATGCATCCGTACAATGACGGCAAGGCTGATTCCCTTGTCTACTGATAACTAACCCCCATCCACTATGTCAAGGACATCCGTAGGAAAAAAACTGTATTTCAGCGTCATCGCCGTGTTCATCGCCTTTGCCGCTGCATTCATCGTGTTCCAGCACGAGAGAGAGAAACAATACAAGATCGACATGCTCGACACCCGTCTGCAAGACTACAACGAGCGCATGGCTGAAGTGATGAGTCTCGACAAGAGCCACTCAGAAAGAGACCTCGACGAATACGTGAAGCGCCACTACAAGTCGAAAATCAGAGTGACACTGGTCGATATGAAAGGCAACGTGCTCTACGACAACAGGTTCAAGAACTACCATCAGCTCGAAAACCATCTCAACCGAAGCGAGATAAGACAGGCTCTCAACATGGGCCACGGATTCTCAATCGACCGCAAGAGCAGCACGCTCGGAGAGTCGTTCTTCTATTCGGCTACATACTTTCCACACCAGAAATTCATCATCCGCACCGCACTGCCCTACGACAACAGCCTCATCAGGACTCTGCAGACCGACCAGCACTACATCTGGTTTGCCCTCGCCGCAATGCTTATCCTAACCTTCTTGCTCTTCCGCTTCACACAGAGGCTGGGGGCCAACGTGACGAAGCTACGCACCTTTGCAAACCGTGCCGATCACAACGAGAGCCTCGAGACGGAAGACCTCATAGAGTTTCCGAACGACGAGTTGGGAGAGATTGCCGAAAAAATCATCAAGATATACAAACGCCTGCAACACACCAAGAAGGAACAGGACATACTGAAGCGACAGCTCACCCAGAACATAGCCCACGAGCTGAAGACTCCCGTAGCGAGTATACAGGGTTACCTGGAGACCATCCTCGACAATCCGAACATCAGCGAGAGCATGAAGGCGCAATTCCTTCAGCGATGCTATGCACAGGCGCAGCGCCTCACGTCGCTGCTGCGCGACATCTCAACGCTGAACCGTCTCGACGACGCTCCCGACATGCTTACCGACTTCGACACCGTTGACATCTCGCAGATGGTGGCAAACATACAGAAGGAAACGGCGCTGCAACTCAAGGAACACTCGATGACATTCGACAACCGGCTGCCAGCCGACATACAGGTGAAGGGCAACCAATCGCTGCTCTACAGCGTGTTCCGCAACCTCACCGACAATGCCATCGCCTATGCCGGTGAAGGATCCACCATCACACTGTCTGCCGAAAAGACAAGTCAGCAGGAATGGCGTTTCACATTCTCCGACAACGGCGTCGGAGTGCCACACGAACACCTCGCACGCCTCTTCGAACGCTTCTACCGTGTTGACAAAGGACGAAGCCGCAAGATGGGAGGTACGGGGCTCGGACTCGCCATAGTGAAAAACGCCATACTCCTACACGGCGGAAGCATCAGCGTGAAAAACGCATTGCCGCCCAACCACGGACTGATATTCACATTCACACTGAAATGAGAATCAGCAACCAAGCGTAGTCATCACTCGACCATGTGCAGAGTGTCTGTGCCAAGATTAACAGTTTGAAAGAGTAATATTCAGAATAGCTTATGAATAAAGAAAAAGAAGATTTCTTCCTCCATTCCAACGAGGTGAATCATATCAACAGACAAGATTACGACAAGATAGAATTATTGGTGAATGCGGCAAAGGCTTTTGCTCGCAGCACCTACCAGTGCGTCTATATCATTGACTATTTTCATCAGGACTTCATCTATGCATCAGACAACCTCGCTTATCTCTGCGGATTGGAACCGGAGCAGTTGATGGAAGCCGGTTATCAGATGTATATAGACCATGTTCCGGATGCCGACCTGCAGATGCTGCTCGAAGTGAACAAAAAAGGTTTTAATCTTTTCAATGAATTGCCTGTGGGCGACCGTCTGGACTATACCATCTCGTACGACTTTCATCTTATCAATGGCCGCCAAAGCCGATTGATTCATCATCACCTCACTCCGATACTTCTTTCTGATGACGGAAGAATCTGGCTTGCCCTCTGCACCGTATCATTGGCAGCAACCGATGAACCGGGACATATCATCATGCAGAAGAATGGTGAGCGTAGCTATTTTGAATATTCCACATTGCGCCACAAGTGGGAAAAGAAAGAAGGCATAACCTTGAGCGAAACGGAGCACGAGGTGTTGAGATTGTCGGCACAAGGCTATACGATGAATGATATTGCCGACCGACTATGTAAGTCGGTGGATACGATAAAGGCTTGCAAGCGTAACCTTTTCGCCAAGATGGGCGTGAAGAACATAGCCGAGGCGCTGTTTCATGCCACGAACTATCAGATGATATAATTTAATAGCCGACTCAATATTATCTTCTTGTTTTGCCAAACACATCGGAATGTGTACCTGTTGTCAGCATCAAGAGAGTCAATTCATCATCATTCTGTTCCCAAACTAACAGCCAGTCTGGTTTTATATGCGCCTCCCATTCACCTTCATGGTTGCCATGAAGGATGTGTGGTTTATATTCTGATGGCAGGCTACCATTTTCTACCAATATGGCTATGGCCTTTCTTAGTTCTTCTATTGGATAGCCACGCTTTTTGCAAAGCTTTAAAGCCTTGTCAAATCTTTTGGTTGTACCAAACTTATACATCATTCCCCTAAAACAGTGTCAAACATTTCGTCAACAGAATTCCATTGGGTTACTCTACCTTTCGCCTTGTCCTCTTCGGCAAGTTCCAAATCTGTCTTCTTAGGTCTCAGAATAGAAATAGAACTAACACCATTCAACATTTTGATGGCGTTTTTCAGCTTTGTCAACATAGCAGGATCAGATACAGTTACCAAAAGCTGCGGTTCATTTATTACTGAAGTATTCATAATTACTCCTTATTTAAAATATACATTCCATTACATGGCACCTTTTCTCGCCATGGCATAACTAGAGCAAACTCGGTTCTGCCCATTTGGTTTAACGAAAAAGGTTGATTTTTCATCAGCAAAAATACGTTTTATTTCTGAAACCACCAAGCAAAAACCAATAAACGCCATAACACAAGTATCATATCTCTTCCAACAATGGCGAGAGATAGAACTTGGGGAAGTATTTCACCTCCTTGCCTTCCGCAAGATTCGCGAGGATGTTGGCACAATAGCCGGCGGCTATGTATGCCCCGATGCCCTGTTGCGTGAAAGACTCCTTGGAATAATGTCTGATGGCTTCATCCACCCAAGGCACGGGCATCTGCCAGAACATACCGTACTGCGAGATATACTTGCCCAGTGAGCAACGGAAATCATCCGAACCTCTTTTCACAACTTCGCTGAATGGATAGCCTTTCGGTTTCTCTACAGCGAGAAAGGCAGCCTTGCCAAGATTGACGGCATGGATAACTGTGATGCCCTGCTCCTTACATTTCTCATCGAAAGCGAAAGAGGCTTCGTTGTCATGTAAGGTTGCATTCACCGCATACCGGACGCCCGACAAGTCGCATGCATCCACATCTTCCATCGTCAGCGTATCCTTTTCTATGCGATACATATGAAATCTATCTTCCTGCCGAGAGCTTTCATGGAAGTCATGGTGCAAAGCACAGGAGGCTATCAAACTTCCCATGTCTGCGCCACTAATCAACATTTTTATTGGATTGTTCATTTATAAAGAGATTTTTTGTCATTACACCATTACTGAATGCAACAGACGGACAAACTACATTCTGTTCTTCTGGCTTTCTCCTGCTCCTGTACCCTTATATTTGCTTCTTGTAGTGTTGAATTTATACCTTACAGTAAGCGACACTTTGCTGGTTGACTGTTGATCAACAATCATGTCCTTCATTTTGCCATAATGCGCACTCATGTGAATATCGTCTGTTCCAAACAAATCATAGACAAAGAGCTGGAACGACAAACGTTCCTTCAAGAAAGCCTTATATACAGATACATTGGTACAAAATCTTGGCTTATACAAACATATGTTTCTCTCATATCCTTTTGTGACATACGACATCATCCACGTTAACATTGCCAACTTGGTGTTGAAGGTGTTATTAAAGCGGAATACTGCCATAGGATTGTTGGATATTTTGCCATCATGTGCATCCATATCAAGCCACTGTTTTGTCACAGATGCCGTAAATGAAGGATACCAAATGCCAAACGAAGGTCGCAAGTTGACGGAAGCTTCTACATGATTATATGCCTTTCCATTCACAGGCTTTAGCAGTCCTATTGCAGGATTGTCTTTATAAGTCTCCACATTCGACATCATCGTATGCGAAGTATGGCTGTAGGTCATATCGAAAGTCAACCATTTGTAAGCCAACTCGTAGTTGAGATTTTTGCTTATCTCAGACACTAAGAATGGATTTCCGGTTTCATACGTGTAGCGGTTGTCATACTGAATACCTTACCGGTGATATTCTGCGCCATCATCGGAGTAATAGCCGAGAGGCACAACGCTGTGGTAAAAATTACTTTTCCCTTCATATTGCTAATGCTTTGATTGCTTCATTTATTTTTCTGCTGCAAAAGTATAATTTGAATGAAAAAAGCCTTTGACACAAAAGTGTATTTCCTAGGCTAATGGCTGAAGAATTACACTTTTGTGTATGTGAAAACAAAAATCCATGCATGAGCCCATTTGAAAAAGTCATTTTACGAAAACGTCCTATTGCCATACAATTGTCTTTATATTATGGTATAGGCCGTTATGTGTCTATCAATTTACTGCAAGCACATTGGGGCACAAAAGCTCTTGATGCTATTAGTGAAAGGCTGCAACGTGAATTGCCAGGATTAAGAGGCTTTTCTTCTGGTAACTTGAAGAAAATGCGTATCTTCTATGAGGAATGGCGATGTCACACTTTTTATACTTTTATATATAGCAATAGCCGTCTGGGACTTAAAGCTTGTGAAAAACTTTTAAATCGCTTGTGGGTGCCAGTATATTTCATATCTTTGCCAAATGACAGCATATAGGAAACACGCCAAACCAATATAAACTAAATAACGGAGGAAAAATCATGAATGTAAACACAGGTATCAAGCAAGCACTGATCTTAGCCATCGGCATCATCGTGCTCGGATTTTTTGTAGACTCAGGACTTAAGAGTCTGGCTGGCAAAGACCGCAAAGTGGTAGTGAAAGGACTGGCAGAGAAGGAGGTGGAGGCAGACAAAGTGACGTGGCCTATCCTATCCAAGGAGTTGGGTGACGACCTGCCGGAACTATACCAGAAGATCAACGCCACGACAAATAAAATACGCAAATTCCTGATTGCCAACGGAGTGAAAGACAACGAGATAATCGTGAACGCACCAGTGGTGATCGACCTCAACGCCGAACGATATGGCGCCAACCAACAGCCCTACCGCTACAACATCACATCCATCATTACCGTAACTTCAAAAAACGTGAATCTCGTGCGCAGCATAATCTCCCGACAGGGCGACCTGCTGAAGCAGGGCGTCGCCATCGTTGACGGCGGCTACGAGAACCCGGTGAAATACGAATATGTGGCATTCCGCCAACTGAAACCGAAGATGATGCAGGAAGCTATAGAGAACGCGAAAGTGACCGCCGAGCAGTTTGCCAAAAACAGCGACAGCAAGATAGACAAGATAATGAATGCCGACCAGGGACAGTTCTCAATCGAAGACCGCGACTCCAACACTCCATACATCAAGAAGGTGAGGGTGGTGACCACAGTGACATACTCGCTGAAAGACTGACCGGCTGCTGAATTACGCCGCTAATCTTGCATTTTATCATTAAATTTGCTAATTTTGCCCATCATTCCCATTAACATCACAATTTTAGCAACGACTATGAAAATACAGACAGCGACAAAGAGCCAGGCTCCAATCATCTCACAACTCATTATGACGGCAATGACAGACGACTGTTGCCAGTATTTCGCCGGCGAACACCATACGCTTGCCGACTTCCGCTCCATGATGACATCGCTCGTGGAAAGGGAAGACTCCCAGTACAGCTATCTGAACACCCTCGTTGCCATCGACGACGACGGCAACGTGATGGGAGCCATAGTGGGCTACGACGGCGGAAAGCTGCATGAGCTGCGACAGGCATTCATCAACGCTGCCAAGGAATGCTTCGGCAGAGACTTCAGCCGGATGGACGACGAGACGCAAGCCGGAGAGGTGTATCTCGACAGCCTCGCCGTGATGCCCGACCACCGCGGCAAAGGCATCGCCACATCACTGCTGCGGGCAATGATAGAGAAAGCGGCAAAGGAGGGACACCCTGCCGTGGGACTGCTCGTGGACAAAGGCAACCCTAACGCCGAGAGACTGTATCTGCACGTGGGATTCGAATATGCCAACGATTCCTCGTGGGGCGGACATCCGATGCGCCACCTCGTATACAGGATAGATTAAAGAACCAAAGACACATATCATGCAGGAAAGCAAATACCTCGTGGCAAACGAGAGAGATGCGCTGTGGGGACTCACGGTGAGCACCGTGGGCTACGACAAACTCAACCCCGGCGACCCATACCCCACCAGAGGCCACGCCGGAGGATACTACTTCGACGTGACAAGGGGACGGACGCTCGACGAATACCAGATGCTCTACCTGCTCGACGGAGAGGGCGTGTTCTGTTCCGACCACGTGAAAGACCATCCGATAAAGGCTGGCGACATCTTCCTGCTCTTCCCCAACGAATGGCACACATACCATCCGCTCGCCTCCTCCCGATGGGAGAGCTACTGGATAGGCTACAGAGGAAAGAACATGGACGACAGAGTGGAACACGGATTCCTGTCGCCCGAAAAACCGGTATACCACGTAGGCTACTGTCCTGAGATAATAAGCCTCTACGAGTCTGCCATGCAGGTGGCAAAGCGCGAGGAGGCATACTCGCAGCAGTCGCTCGCCGGCATCGTGAACAATCTCATCGGCACGATGTATGCCAGAGAGCGCAACATCATCCTGAGCCGCGACCAGGACAAGGTGGACATCATAAACAAGGCTCGTCTCATGATACGCGAGAGACTGGAAAGCCGCATCACCATACAGGAGATAGCAGACCAGCTGGGAATGGGATATTCCAACTTCCGCAAGCTGTTCAAGGAGTTCACGGGCATCTCGCCGGCTCTCTACCAACAGGAGCTACGACTGCAGAGGGCACGCGAACTGCTCTCCTCTACGCCGATAAGCATCAAAGAGATAGCCTACAGGCTGAGCTTCGATTCGCCCGACTATTTCTCAAGCAAGTTCAAGGCGAAAGTGGGATGCAAACCAAGCGAATACAGAGAAAAGATGGGATAAAAATTAGGATTTGTTAATATTTTGTCGTACCTTTGCGGCATGATTTACACACACAAGGAGCAGTTCTACACTAAACCCAAATCGGTCATTAGGCCGTTTAATGTATTTTTTTTACAACTGCTTGCAGTCTTTTGTTTTTTATAAGGCGACTTTTGCTCGTTTTTAATGAGCAATAGCCCGCTATTACTCATTAAAAGCCAAACAAAATCCACTCTTCTAAAAAACAAAATCCAAGCAAGCCCTAATGACCGATTAGGGTTAAAAGTTGACGGACTGCTCCATTTTCGTTTCCTTAATTCTAAGGAATACGCATTAATAAATACAAATATATTCAGAATAACAATTATCGATGAACAGTAAATTAGATTTCAAGCCGCAGCTCTTCACCACACTGAGGAACTACAACAAGAAGACCCTCATGGCCGACGTCATGGCGGGCATCATCGTGGGCATCGTGGCATTGCCACTTGCCATCGCCTTCGGTATCGCATCCGGAGTGACACCAGAGAAGGGTATCATCACCGCTATCGTGGCGGGATTCATTATCTCGCTGCTCGGAGGCAGCAAGGTGCAGATTGGCGGACCTACGGGTGCCTTCATCATCATCATCTATGGCATCATCCAGCAGTATGGCTTCGAGGGGCTCACCATTGCCACTCTGATGGCAGGTGCCTTCCTCATCCTCTTCGGAGTGCTGCATCTGGGCACCATCATCAAGTTCATCCCCTACCCCATCGTAGTGGGATTCACCAGCGGTATCGCCGTCACGATTTTCACCACGCAGATAAAAGACCTCTTCGGACTGAGCATCGACAAGGTGCCGAGCGACTTCATAGAGAAGTGGTGGTGCTACATCTGCAACTTCGGAACCATAGACTGGTGGTGTGCGGCAGTGGGAATACTCAGCGTGGTGGTGATTGCCGTCACGCCTAAGTTCAGCAAGAAGATTCCGGGATCGCTCGTGGCAATCATCGTGATGACCGTGGCAGCACTGCTCCTCAAGCAGTTTGCCGGAGTGACGAGCATCGAGACCATCGGCGACCGCTTCTCCGTGAGCAACGCCATCCCCGAAGCCCACATGCCCACAATAACATGGGACACTATAAAGGAACTGGTACCCCCGGCACTGACCATCGCCGTGCTCGGCGCCATAGAGTCGCTGCTCTCGGCAACTGTTGCCGACGGTGTTATCGGCGACCACCACAACTCCAACACCGAGCTGATAGCACAGGGTGTGGCAAACCTCGCCTCGCCAATCTTCGGCGGCATACCGGCAACGGGAGCCATCGCCCGCACGATGACCAACATCAACAACGGCGGAAAATCGCCTATCGCCGGCATCATCCATGCCGTGGTGCTACTGCTCATATTCCTGTTCTTCATGCCACTGGCAAAATATATCCCTATGGCATGTCTTGCCGGAGTGCTCGTGATAGTGTCATACGGCATGTGCGGATGGCGTTCGTTCCTCTCGCTGATGAAGAATCCCAAGAGCGATGTCACCGTGCTTCTCATCACCTTCTTCCTCACCATCATCTTCGACCTCACCGTGGCTATCGAGGTTGGCCTCATCATAGCCTGTCTGCTCTTCATGAAGCGTGTGTCTGAGGTGACCGACGTGAAGTTGATAGAGAACGAAATCAATGAGGAGAGCGACATGATAAAGGGCAACCTGGAGCATCTCACCATTCCGGAGGGAGTGGAAGTATATGAAATCAACGGTCCGTTCTTCTTCGGTGCCGGCAACCGTTTCGAGGAAGTCATGGCAACGTTCGGCGACCGCCCCAAGGTGCGCATCATAAGGATGCGTAAGGTACCGTTCGTTGACTCCACGGGTATCCACAACCTCACCAACCTCTGCGAAATGAGCCACAAGGATGGTATACAGGTGGTTCTCTCTGGTGTGAACCCTCATGTACACGCCGCCCTCGGCAAAGCAGGTTTCTACGAATCTGTCGGCGAAGAGAACATCTGCAGCCACATCAAGATTGCTCTGGACAGAGCTAAGGAGATTGTGGGAGAAAAGAAATAAGGAAACTGAAATCAGAAATAAGGATAAATATATCTGTGAGTGCTTAGTGTCCATCAGCCTGCGGCGATGGACACTGGTCTAAAATAAAAACACGGATTGCACGGAACACCACGGATTAATCATCACGGATTATTTTAGACTTATATTTTGGATTTTATCTTGGATTTGCGTGGATTTGCAAGTGCTTGGGCACTCCCTTTTCCTGAAAGCATACGATAACATTCTATCGAGTACCCTATCATACACCCAAAAGGAAGTGCCCAAGCACTTGCAAATCCTGCTAAATCCAAACCAAAATCCAAATCTCACTGACGAAATATCATCAAAAATGAATCCGTGAAAAGACTAATCCGTGTAAAGTCAGTGCTATCCGTGTTTCATTTTTTGATTTGTGTCCCTGCCGAAGGCTGGAGACACAACGGCAACACGGAATAAATATATCTGTGAGTGCTTAGTGTCCATCAGCCTGCGGCGATGGACACTGGTCTAAAATAAAAACACGGATTGCACGGAACACCACGGATTAATCATCACGGATTATTTTAGACTTATATTTTGGA
>ERZ791617.77-NODE-77-length-76541-cov-77.8055_pt1 | contig 76541 bp, 63 predicted proteins | sample MGYA00510272_ERZ791617 | MGnify/ENA primary metagenome ERZ791617 (study PRJEB30046, sample SAMN00715200) | human gut metagenome | study: EMG produced TPA metagenomics assembly of the A metagenome-wide association study of gut microbiota in type 2...
GAGGTGAAGAGTGCACCGCCACTCTTCACCACTCTTCACCACTCTTCATCCAAACCATTTTAGAGAAAAAGAATGTCAGGTAGGCAAAGGTTCCGTCATCTATGATGACCAAGCCCTGGCATAAATGATGACCAAGTCTTAGCATAATTGATGACCAGACCCTGACATAAATGATGACCAGACCTAGGAAGAAAAAATAGCGGAGCCTTACGATAAGTGAAGAGTGGTGAAGAGTGGCAGTGCACTCTTCACCTCCCACAACCCCAGTGTTTATCGGGGTTTCAGCCTGTTTTGTGAAGAGTGAAGAGTAAAAGCAAGAGTAGTATTTTTACGAGCAAATCGGCCCTGATTATAGATCGAGAGGGGTGGTCGAATAGAAGTGAAAGTCCTGAGGAATCCTTTCTCCCGACGTATCGTTTCTTGCCTGGCAATGGCACAAAATTGCCCTGGCAAGGGGCAATATCTTGCCATAACCAGGCAATAAGAGGAATAAGGCTCCGTAAAATTACGGAATAAATGTTAATAATGAGCAGATATAATGGCAGATTCAAGAAATGGCATTATCTTTGCAACCGTTATATTGTGGCATAATCAGCTTTGCCATCAAGAAACAATAAAAAATCAACTAAATTAGAAATTAGAATTATGACAGAAAAAGAAATGTACAATCTGATAAATAGTCAGAACGGACAGTCAAGCAACGGCTTCGCTGTCAACGAGAAAGAGCGTGGATTAAGCGGTGTATTCTCCGCACTGATGCGCAAGGTTTATACTTGGATGACATTGGCACTCGTCATTACTGGTGTTACTGCTTATGGTGTTGCCAGCAGTCCTACCCTATTGATGACCCTGATGACAAGCCGCGGTTTACTCTTCGGTCTTATCATTGCAGAACTCGCCTTGGTGTTCATCATCACCGGAGCCTTGAACCGCCTGTCGCTGAGTACAGCCACTCTGCTCTTCATCATCTACTCGGTACTGAATGGAGCGATGCTATCTTCGGTATTTGCAGTATATACAATGACCAGCATTGCCAAAGTCTTCTTCATCACCGCCGGCACATTCGGAGCGATGGCCTTCTACGGATACACCACCAAGAAGGATCTCACCTCTCTCGGCAAGATTCTCTTTATGGCGCTGATTGGTCTGATTATCGCCACCGTAGTCAATATGTTCCTGAAGAGTTCCGGATTTGAATACATCTTGAGCTATGCGGGTGTAGCCATCTTCGTGGGTCTGACAGCCTGGGACAGCCAGAAGATCAAGATGATGCTCCAGACACAGTACGATATGAGCGAGGGTGCTCAGAAGCTGGCTCTCATCGGAGCCTTGACTTTGTATCTCGACTTCATCAACCTCTTCCTCTACCTGCTGCGTATCTTCGGAAGCAACAAGGAATAAGAGAACTATCACTTAAAACACAAAAAGCGAGTTTTAAGATCATCATAAACAAAAGAAAGGTTGGCTTGCCCTCTTCGGGTTAGCCAACTTTTTTTTTAATTTGTGTCATCAAAAGCAAATGATAAGTAAACCTAATCTAGAAAATTCTGCTACAAAGATACAACTTTTCCCGAAATCTCGGGTGTCATTAGGTAAAAACATAAGTTCAAAAGAACAAAATCTTCCCTCACACCCCGGCTCTTCAAAGAGTCTTTGCGTAAAATCCGGAGAGTTATAGCATCAATTCTCCTGATTAGCTGATACTTACATTTGCGCACGATATTCATTAGGCGAACATTCGTGTGCAGCGACAAAAGCCCTGCGAAAAGTAGAAACAGAATTGAATCCAGACTTCTCAGCCACTTCCAATACCGTATAGGAGGATGTGCGAAGCAGCTGGGTAGCATGCTCCACCCGATAATTATTCACGAAATCATAGAAAGTCTGCCCATTCTCTTCATTAAAGAAGCGGCTCAGATACGTACGATTCGTACCTACCATACGCGCCACATCCGACAGCTTGAGCTTAGGATTGAGATAGATCTTCTCCTCTTCGAAAAGCTGCCGTACTGTCGCCGCCAGTCCTTGCGCCACGCCTCCATCATCCAAGCCATCATCAATAGGTCCGGTATCAGAATCAGTCAATTCATCAATAACCGACTCATGCTTATAGACAAAATAGCATATAAACATCCATATAGTCAGAGACAGCACCATATAGAAATCATCAAAATCTACATTGATGACAAAGCAGCTCATCGTCCAGATAATCAATATCAGGAAGCAACTGCTCAGGATAGCCAGAAGCCATTTGAGATTGATGTTCTCCTGATAAGAAAACCGTTCCTTCAACTGGCGATGGTAGCGCCTGATGAGAAAGGACATCACGACGAAAGTGACAAGACCATAAACAGCTCCCCACACCGTAAGAATGTAGAAATAGATATTGTTGCCCGTCACGCAATAGATGACAGGAAGCAACACAAATGGCAATTCCAGCATCACCGCCTTACGCCAGGTAGTCCATCCCGGCTTCACCAATTCCATCAGCACAAAGCTATAGAATGGTATGATAAACATATCGGCAGCTGATATGAGGAACCAGTTTTCCTCGGTGTCGAAGCCGATGAAATAGAAGAATAGAATATCCTTCAGGCACTGTGCATCTACTATCAGCATCAAGATCATGATGAGGCGAAAGAGCCTGTCACTGCCCTTACGCCAGAACATCCATGCCATCATGGAAAAAAACATCATGCTCATGCCATAAACGAATCCAGTTATTGCATCCATAAGTTACTTATCATTTATCATTTATCATTTCAGTATAATAGGTCCGGCAGAATGGGTTATTTCATCTGGAAATGCAATTCTCCACCACTCAATATCTGCTGATGAGAGAGGCGATAATCACCCAAAGGCTTCCCATTGAGGGTTACCGACTGGATGAGATAATCATCCATATGCTGGCGATCAGCAGAAAGAATGAACTTCCTGCCGTTTTCCAGATTCAGCGTAACCTTGTCAAAGCTTGGCGTACCTATATAATAATAAGGTGTACCCGGACATACAGGATAGAATCCGATAGACGAGAACACATACCACGCCGACATCTGTCCTGCATCATCATTTCCCGACAATCCGCCCGGGGTGTCATTATATTCAGTCTGGAGAATATGATGCACCCGCTCCTGCGTTTTTTCTGGAGCCCCGGCAGCGTCGTAAAGATAGGCTATCTGATGACAAGGCTCATTACCATGCCAGTACCATCCGTTATCAAACATCTTGTCCAGTCGGGCTATCACCTTCTCGTTGCGAACAGGAGTTTCGCCCTTCTTCTCCATCTTTCTTTCCGTCTTTTCAATCTGCTTTTCCAGCTTATCAATCGGTTTGCTGTTTCTGATTACCTCGAACAAACCTTCCGGGTTCTGCGGAACATACCAGGTATAATGACAGGTAGCACCCTCGGTGATGTAACTCTTGCGATGCACCAGGTCTTCATTATTCTCCCACTTGCCATTCTCGTATCTGCCATCCGCCCATCCTGTAGCAGGATTGATGACATTGCGCCAGTTCTCGGAACGGCGCATCAGATCGTTGTAATCCTCCAGATACTTCTGGCGCAGAGCGGCATCCTGACAGGAATCATGCAGAGCCTTCGCCATCTGTGCCACGGCATAATCATCGTAGGCATATTCCAGGGTACGGGAAGTCTGCTCGTTGGTATGAAAGGCTTCCTCCACCATATCCTCCAACGGAATATAGCCATTATCCATATACGACCGGATGGCACGGCGGCCCTTTCCATCCCGATAATCCTTCGCCAGATAAGGAGTAGAGAAAGCGTTGAGACGCATTCCCTCGTAAGCCTTGGCTGCATCAAAATTGCGAATGCCCTTGACATACGCATCGGCAAGAGCCGCACCCGAATGATCGCCAATCATCGCTGCCGTATAACTGTTCCAGCATGGGAAGATAGGCATCCAGCCACCCTCCTTGTACATCTGAACCAGAGACTGCATCATCTCGCCCGACATCTTCGGAGTGATGAGACTATAGAGCGGCAACTCTGCACGATAGATGTCCCACATGGAGAAATCGCCATATTTGCGGAGATAAGAATAGGCAGGAACGGCATAGCCCTTGGAACTCAGGGTAGCATTGCCCATCTTCACGGTACCTGTAGAAAACTCCGGATAATCGCCATTCACATCACTCATCTCATGAGGGAGGAAGGATGCCCGGTAGAGAGCACCATAAAACTGGTTGACCTTGCCAGCATCCTTGCTTTCCACATCAATGGTATGAAGTCGGTCGCACCAGATTCCGGCAGCATACTCCATCATGCTGTTGAAATCCAATCCGCCATACATATAGTTTTCAGCATTGAGATTCTCCACCGCATTGTCGCGGGATGTAAAGGATGTACCCGACATCCACTCCATCGCCTTACCCGATCTGCCACGGAAGGTGAGCCAGGCGCCAATGCGAGGTTTGCCCTGCACCTTCAACCCCCTTACCATCTTCCTGTCGCCCTCGAAAACACCGTAATCCACCAGGTCCTTCTCATCGTAAGCCAAGACGAAATGTCCGGAGAAACCAGCCGGTTTTCCCCATCCCTGATAGATGCGATGCACCGGATTATAACCATAGACTATATGGTTGATGGTATCAATCTCGATGTATCCCTGTCCTTCATCGCTGTTCGGATTGATGACAAGATGAACCAGCTCATCCTGCTCCGGAGTAACACGGAGAAAGGAGGTATGACTCAAGGCTGTCATCTCTGCCTTCAGATGTTCATCCTTCAGGCGGACAGCATAGTAGTGAGGATGAGAGACTTCATCTTCATGACTGAATGCCGTAGCTCTCTGTTCTGGCTGAAGGCGGAGCTTTCCACCAAGCGCTGCCACCGTGAAAGAGCCATAATCCTGCGTACATCCGCCCACCAGCCAGTGGCTGCAGCGGAAGCCCTGCAGATGTGTATCCTTATAATAATAAGGTGCGATACATTTCTGTTCTGTATCCTGTGTCTGAGGAGTCCAGAAGTTCTGACCATTCGGAACGAGAACAGCAGGGATGGTCTGCCCATGTTCCTCACTCCCCTTTCCGAACATGCCGGCAGTCTGGGTATTTGCCTGTGCCGTACCCACCATCGTATTGATGGCATTGAGCTGGCGGATATGTTCCAACCGATGGATCCGCTCATGCATTTCCTGCTTCCAGGCATTCCAGGAATAGTAATGCGTACCATAGATCACCTGACCTACGGGAGAAAGCATAACATCCCGCTCATTGAGCATAAACTTCACCAGCACGCTATCCTTCGCATTCTTATAGAATATCATCTGGAGATTGGCAGCCATCGGAACCACACGATCCATCTTTTCCATTTCATCTCCCAAAACCACCAGACTTGCCTCTTCACGTGCTCCTGCCGGAGGAACATTTACATCGAAGAGAAGAGACAAGAGACGATAAAGGGCAGTATCATGACCAAAGCGAAGCGTAGCCGATGACTTGACAGAACGCAAAGCCCGATCTGCCTCCGCCTCGATATTCTGCCATAAGGAGATAGCACTACGGGCAGGAATATCCTCATTCGTCGCCACGGTACCATTGTTGATGGCCATGCGAAGATTATTGGCATCATAGATAGCACGGAACTCATCATCGGTGAAAAGTGCATTCAATCCATCTTCTATATCCTGCGGATAAGAAGAGAAATTCAAGCCTACATCCTGAATGGAAGAAGCCACCGTATGCATCTCGGTCATCAGCTTCAGGGGGTCATCCACCTTAGAGACATCCTTAAACAACTGAAGAAGGAAACGGCGAGGTGAAACCTGAGCCTGCACATGGGTACGATTCTCCAAAGCCTTCACTTCGGGAGAGACATACGCTATCCAAGCCATATCGGCAGAATCGGTCTTGACATCCAGATTCAAGCCTGGCTGAAGGGTATGCAATTCCGAAGTAAAAGCCTGCATACTCTTGGCGCATCGATCCACCACACTGGAACGAGCCTTTACCGCATTGCCCGCAGCAAAGATATGCGGATAACGCTCAAACATACGATGAGCGATGCCCTGATGCTGAAGAGCACCAAGCTTGCTCAGTTTTCCACCGTTACCTCTGGCATTTTCCCATACACGCAGCAACATTCCCTTCACCTGCAAACCCAGTGGAGTGAGATTACTCTCATCTTCAAAATGCTTGCAGATCCAGACATACCGGTCATCCTTCGGCATCCAACGGGAACCATGGCGACCGTAATGGCTGATATAAAAGGGTGCATATCCCTGAGGAACATTCAGAGAATCAGACATAACATAAGTAGCCGCACCAAAAGTTCCAGTCTTGGCAGAAGGACCTTCCGGATAAGCATAATAGACGCCACCCATCTGCTGGCGGGTCTGAGCTTGCATAGATAGCACGCAAGCCAAAGAGATATATAATAATGTTATCTTTCTGTTCATATAATAATGAAACGGAGAATACTCCAAATTATTGTTTTTCCAACCTCCAATCAATACCTAAAGGATTTCCATCCATACGCAGCACCCAAGGGAGACCGAGGTTCACTGCAATCTGCATCATAGTTCCATCCTGTTCAGCCTTGACGGTGATGCTCTTTTCATCTGCTGATATTTTCCGCCATAAAATCCCATTATAGACAAAGGATCCGTTTGCCTGAAGCTGATGCAGTGCCTTTCGGGAGATAAACAGGAAGGTACCGTCGCGCATACCCTTGTTGGAACTCATATCGCACACATAGAGATTCCTTCCTTTCTGCGGACTATCCCAACAGAAGCCATCAGCCTCATCCACCACCTTGCCAGGAATCAGATAGAGAGATTGATTACATTTCAGTATAAGCGTATCAGCCATACTCGTAGAATCTATTCCTACCTCCCAGTTACGGTACTGTCGGTTGAGAATGAAGCGAGCCACATACTGTGCAGGAATAGTTATCAAATACTTATCCACAGGCTGTGCAAAAACTGTGGATTTCTCTTTTCCTTTCATTATCAGCTGTTTCTGCGCTTTATCAACACCCTTTTCCTCAGTTTTAAAATCAGGAAGAACAAGTTTTCCACCATTTATCAACACATCATGAGTTATGAACATCTGCCTCCATTGCCCTCCTTCTCTCACCACCTTCAAGTCCTTACCATTGGATAGATGGATGGTGTATTCAGGAATCATCGGCGAACCTACGATATAGAGATTCTGACCGGCTACCGGATAGAATCCCAGCATATTGAAAACGAGCCAGGACGACATTGCGCCCCCATCATCATTACCCGGCAAACCGCCAGGAGAATCATCATAGTTATCGTTCACGATCTGCTGGATTCGCTGAATGCTCAAGTCCGGGCGTTCTACCCAATGATACAGGTAAGGAGTCATGAAGCTCGGTTCATTCGCCACATTGAAATGACCATTGGCGAAGAAGGTGTCCAACCGTCGGATGAAAGCATCCTTTCCTCCACAAACCTCAATCAGTCCCGGAACATCGTGCGGAATACTGAGACTATATTCTGCCGACAAAGCCTCATAGAAGAAGGTTGACCACCATGGAAGATACCAGGGTGCCACCTTGGTATCCGGATGATAAGGAATCACAGGATGATAGACCTTCGACTTGCCCCAAGGCACAGAATCGAGCCATCTGCCATCCGCATCTCTCGGCATGATAAATCCCTTCATCCCCTGCCATTCATAATCAGAACGCCAGAGGTTGCGCCAGTTATGCGAACGCTTCATATACTTATCGTAGAGTTCCGGAAAGCCCAGTCCTTTTGCCACCTGGGCAATACACCAGTCATCATAGCTATACTCCACGGTACGATTGCCGGCACGGTCTATTCCATACGGAATATAGCCCAGAGTATTATATTCCATCAATCCCCCTCTGCCATGCTTTTCCTCAGGCACACTGCCCACAAAGCCATCATCATCCGTTGGCGGCACTTCGGCATCCTTAATCATTGCTTTCAGCGCCAGTTCATAATCGATACCCTTCATTCCTTTGGCAAAGGCATCGGCTATGACTATATCCGCATTGCTGCCACCCTGCGTTCTGCCGTTCCAGTTGCCGCTTCTAGCATCAGGCATATAACCGTCATGCTTATAGATATTAAGCAGGGAATTGACCATATCACGCTGCTGGGGTTCCTCTATCAAGGTAAGCAAAGGCATGGAAGTACGGTAAGTATCCCAGATGGCATAGTAATCGTCATAATAAGGCGTAGCGGAGAAATGAGGATTTTCACCCGACTTATCCACAGGCATCAGCATCGTATGATAAATGGCAGTATAAAACATCCGCTTCTGCTTTTCGGTTCCTGCGATTTCTATCTTTCCCAACTTTCCGTTCCAGGTTTTCCTCACATTCTTCAACTGGGTATCAAAGCCACATGACGGAATATTCCGCCTGGCATGGGCGATACTGATATGCGAAATACCGACCTTCAGATTGACGGTACTTTTCGAGAAGGCAACAGCCAATCTTGTCTTTGATTCCTTCACCTTATTATATAGAGGCGCTTCGCCATTAGCTAAAGGGACATCGCTATTAGATAAAGGCGTATCGCAATTAGATAAAGACACATCACTCTGCAAATAGAAATATACGGTATAAGGGCCGCCATTGTTCCAGCCACCCCTTACAGTACTCCATCCTGAGACGGCATATTTTCCATCACAAGTAACATACGAATCCACATACTGCTGAGTTTCGCGCTTATCTGGAATCGTATCTATACCCAGAAAGGTAGCCACATCTATCAGGAGTTTTCCCTTCTGTTTCCTACCATAATCCAGGCGATAGAAGGCACAACGTTCCGAGGCGGTAATCTCCGTCCGGATTCCATTCTCAAAAGTACAGGCATAATATCCCAAGGCAATCTTCTCATCCACACGTTTCTGGATGATTTCCCCAGCATGCAGGAAAGGCTGAATCAGGATATTGCCATACTTCTGTCCACCCCCGGTTCCGCTGACATGCATCTGCGAGAATCCCTTGAGAGGTTCAGGCATCGGAGCCCATCCTGCATTCGGCATAGACACGGCATCCGGTCCAGGCTTCGCCATACCGTATGGCATACAAGGTCCGGGGAAAGTTCTACCCAATCCCTCACTTCCGATACGTGGATCTACGTATCGGGAAAAATCCTGCGCCATTGTCATCAAGAAGCCAATGGCAAAAAATATAGCTAAGAATACGCTTCTCTTCATACGTTTTAATTAATAAGCGCGCCAAAATCTTCAAATTTACCACATTTTGGCGCAGCTATAATGCCATTTGAATGCGATTCATCAAGACCTCCACATATCCATGACTCATCACCAATGCCTTGCTGGAAGTTTTCTTGGTTCCATCTTTCTTCGCAAAAGGGAAACAATCATTCAGCGACCATGTTTCGTTCACAGTATATGGGGGATGCTTGTCGAAATCCTCATCCAGCATGGCACTCCAAATACCATCATCAACTTTCGTCACCTCATAGTTTGGAACGACTATCGTCAGTTTGACCTGTTCATCTTTGATGTCGCAACGCACAAGAGGGCGAATATTGACACAATAAGAGGAATAACCACCCGAGTGATAAGCAATGCCAGGCAAATAACCCTTTGCCATAATAACCCCCAATTCCTTGTCTGCCATCTCTATCGAAGAACTAGCATTGCTAAAGGTTTTCAGAAACCAATAATTCAAATCGACAAAGAGTTCATTTTTACTCTTGCCTCGCACCGAGATGTTTTTCTCAAACGTCAAAGCATTGTCCTTATCCAACGTATCTTTTTCGCCAAGATAAAGCGCAATGTCTTTCCATCTTTTTCCATATTGATTAATCACGTAGGTCTCGACCTCTTTACGGCTCAATGTTTGAGCATCTACAGCTAGCAAGCCTACCAAGCACAGTAATAACAACAATAAATTCCTTCTCATAATCAAACAGTTTTATCAAAATGAAACAAACTTCATCTAACAATTAGAAAAAAGGGAGTGGCAGAATCCACCACTCCCCATTTATCATCATTCAATCGATTAATATCCAGGATTCTGCTCCCAACCATTCAAATTGATTGTGTTTTGTGGCACTGGGAAGATGCGATGACGCTTGTCGAAGTTTGCATCTGGGAAGTCCTTATAATGAGGGAAGAACTCATCCTCATAATGACCGAAACGAATCATATCGTTACGACGCCAGTTCTCATCAAAGAATTCACGACCACGCTCATCATAGATTTCCTGCAAGGTAGGTTCGTTAGCTATCGTTGGAGCACCTGCATATGAACGAATCTGATTGAAGAGAGCTTTTGCACCACTACTACCCTGACGAGTAAGAGCCTCAGCCTTCATAAGAAGAATGTCGGCATAACGGAAGATTGGCAGGTCATTAGACTGGTTACGACCATTATTATAGTCAGCGGGAGTCGTAAACCACTTGATGGAGTGACAACCCTGCTGATAAGCATTAGCGTCATTGCCAACTTCGATGGTGTTATCTTTCTTAGCAAGAGTGATGTCTTCCGTAAAATGTACCTGGTTGCCTTTATACATAAAAGGTTCAGTTGTAGGACGTAAAGTCTTTGGGTCACGAACATAGACATCACCACGAAGAATGCAGAGATTACGAATATCCCCATCCAGAGAGAACAATTTGGCAAACTCAGGAGTGACTACCATGTTACCACCAAACGACTGAGTAAACTTATCTGTTGAACCATAGACATTTGGCAACAAATTTTTCATATCCTTGAATGTACGAGGACGAGCATACTGCATACCCTGACGGTTGATGGCATCATATGGTATTGCATATATGAAGTCTTCCACCTTCCAGCCATTGTCGTATGAGAACTTATGAAGATAGTCAACAGAACCCAAATTGAACTTACCACTATTGATAATATCATCGCAAGCAGCAATACAAGCATCCAACTTTGGATTTGCAGCAGTTGCTGCATCATATTGGTCAACCGACTCCGCCGTATAAACAGGCCAGTTGATATATAGCTTGGCAAGAAGAGCCTCTGCCATCCATTTAGTAGGCTTGCCGTATGAATTTTCAGTAACATCATCCGTCAATACAGGAATAATGTCATTAAGCTCACTCTCAATCCACTCCGCAACTTCCTTACGTGAAGAACGAGATACCACAGAACCTTCAGCCTGAACTTTATCCAAAATAGGCGTATCACCATAATTATCCATCAAAATCCAGGTATAATAAGCACGTATGGCACGAGCTGGCGCTTTCATCTGGGCAGAAGCTCCGCTACCCAATTCCTCCAAGATGGTATTCGCCTTTGTAATACCAGCCGTCACATCATCATACCAACCGATAGATGCATCATTAGGAGAACTACAATGAAGTGCTTGGTGAGCATAGGTACCACTGTCATAATAACCGCCAGCAAAAGCGAGTGAAGTAAACTCATCGGAAGCCAAGCATTGCGCCTCCATATAACGGCGACCCAATGTTCCTGCAAGATGGTAATATACATCCGCCATTTTTGCCTCCACAACAATCATCGGATCAACTCCTGAGTTTTGACTAGGATCCTCAGTATATTGCGAGTTTGGACTCATGTCCAAGTCCGTACAGCCGGTAAGTGCCATGGCAAACAATCCAGCTGAAATAAACAATCTATTTAGTTTCATATTCTGTAATCTGATTAAATGTTATTACTTTAGGTCGATATACTGTGGCGCAGCCTATTTCTTCTTGCTTCCACCGAAATTAATCTTCACACCTACCATGAAGGTACGTGTATGTGGATAACGGCTCCAACGGTAATCGATACCAGGATCAATGCCACCCATGTTTACCTCTGGGTCAAGTCCCTTGTAACTAGTAATCGTAAAGAGATTGTTGGCAGTTCCGTAAAGAGTCAAGTCCTGAATCCAGTCATTAAAGCAATTACGGAATGTGTAACTCAAAGAGAGCGTCTGAAGACGAACGTAAGATCCTTTCTCTATATAACGGTCCGAAGGAAGTGAGCTTGAAGCATCACCAACAGGATTAGAAAGGAATTCTTTCAATACGTTCTTACCATCTGAGAACATTTGAGCAGCCGTATAGTGAGCGCGAGGACTATTATAAACGTCATTACCGAACACACCTGTGATAAATGCGTTCAGACTCCAGTTCTTATAAGTAAGCGTATTGTTCCAACCTGCATTGAGCTTAGGTTGCGCACAACCAGTTATAGAACGGTCTTTCAAACTTGGATTGTTGGTGGTTTCGCCTGTACGATTACCATTTTCGTCAAGAACGTAGTACTCTGAGCGACCATTTACAGTTCCAGCATACTGATATGTATAGAATGTACCAATAGGTTCGCCCTCCATAATTCTCTGTGTCCAACCATCAGCAGAAACACCAGCTACCATTGGGTCACCTTGGGTGAGATTAGTAGTATGGAATGTCTCATTCTGCATCTTATCGACAGTATTCTTGTTATGAGAGAGATTAAGGGTAGTACTCCACATGAAATTCTTGGTACGAACAGGCACCGCATTCAATGTGAACTCAATACCCTTATTGGTCATCTCACCCACATTGGCATCCATCCAACCATATATGTACTGAGTCGTAGAAACAGGATAGCTCCAAATCAAGTCCTTGGTCTTCTTATGATAAACTTCTACAGTACCATTTAGACGTCCCTTCAAGAATGCGAAGTCGAGACCAATGTTCAACATACCTGTTGACTCCCACTTCAAATCAGGGTTTGCATTCTTGGTTGCACCGTATGTGCGATAAGTCTTACCATCATATACGAATGTACCAGAAGCACCATACGTATTATAAGAAGAATACACATCGAAGCCCATGGCATTACCAGAAATACCATAACCCGCACGAAGTTTCAAGTTATCGAAGATATGCTGGTTTTGCATAAATTTCTCCTCAATGATATTCCAGGCAGCAGATACAGATGGGAAAGTTCCCCAACGATTGTTCTTGCCGAATACCGAAGAACCGTCACGACGAATGGTTGCCTGAAGCATATAACGACTGTCAAAAGAGTAGTTCACACGACCGTAGAAAGAGATGTTACGTACTTTCTCCAAATAGCCGCTCTGAACGGAGTTCTGAACACCCAAGATGGTTTGTGCGTATGACATATTATACCATCCAAGATCATCATTATAGTAACCTTCAACACTGAGACCGAATCCATCGTTATTCTTCTTTTCTTCCCAAGAATAACCAGCCATCAGGTCAACCTTGTTCTTACCGGCCTTAAAGTTGTAGTTCAGATAAGTCTCAAAAGTCTGTTCACGACCAAAATAGGTGTTACGGGTTGCCTGACCATTCTTGTTACCAATACCCTCTAACTGAGAGTTACGGGTATTATAGGCACTATAAGTACTTTGATAATTACTCCAAGAATAGTTGACATTCCAGACCAATCCTTTCCAGAGTTCAAGTGCAGTCTTTCCAACAAACTGGTTACGTTTCCATACTGTCTCAGACTTATTTTCCTCCATCAATGCAAGAGGGTTATAGTTCTTGGAGCCAGAGCCTACAGTCCATGTTCCATCCGTATTCTTCACTGCATTAGTAGGAGAATAATAGTTCATGGCATCAAGCACAGATGCGCCCTCATTGCCAGATGGTACGCCAAAGTGTTTGCCATACATCATATTCGCACCTATAGAAATCGTAAGGTGGTCTTTCAATGTCTTGGTTGATACAAGAGAACGGACATTGAAACGGTCAAAGCCTGTCATCTTGATGACACCCTCACGCTTTCTGAGATCGCCACTTATCATATAACTAGTAGAACCATTGCCACCACTAATGTTTACATTATGATTATGACTGATACCAGTACGAAGCACCTCGTCTTGCCAATCCGTATTGGCACCACCATCCTTGAGAGTTATATTGTTGTCCTTTGCATACTGACGCAAGTCATCAGCTGTACACACATCATATTTCTTCAGTATATTGTCAATAGCTACATAGCCATTATAGGTTACATTGGTTCTTTCCTTAGAACCCTTCTTGGTGGTAATGATGATTACACCATTGGCAGCCTTAGAACCATAGATGGCTGTTGCCGTAGCATCACGAAGCACGTCAATAGACTCGATATCTTCTGGAGACACAATAGAAATATCAACTCCAGGGATTCCATCCACTACATAGTAAGGTGACATGGCACCCGTACGGAGAGTAGAAGCACCACGAAGGGTAATAGTAGGAGAACCGTTAGGATCGGCAGTAGAAGAAACCACCAAACCCGGAACCTTACCCTGAAGCATCTGACCAGGATCGGTGAACACGCCACGGTTCAAATCCTCAGCCTTTACGGTTGTGATGGAAGAAGTAACATCCTTACGGCGCATCGTACCATAACCTACAACTACGACCTCATTCAAAGCCGTATTATCTTCCTGCATAACAATCTGGCTGTTAGAGCCAGCCTTTACCGTCTGCGGTGTAAATCCTATGTAAGAGAGCTTCAGCTTCGCTCCCGGCTTCACATTCAAGGTATAGTTACCATTTATATCGGTAACCGCACCATTGTTAGTACCTACCTCCATGACGCTTACGCCTATAAGAGGTTCGCCATTGGCATCTTTCACGGTGCCGCTAACCTTACTTTGTGCAAATGTGAATGTGCTCACCAGCAGAAGGGCGGAAGAAAGCAATACTCTTTTCATGCTTCTTCCATTTGTCTTTTGTACTATTTGCATAACTTATTAGATTTTGTTATAAATAATCGGATGCAAAGGTAGTACTACCTTATTACACCTGTTTAAGATTTTAGTTTCAATTTTATGAAAAGACTGTTTTCTTAGTCGTCTATCCCGAAAGTCTTTCCTCCATAGTTTACTTTTGGTCCAACCTGCACTCTCAGATCATCAATCTCTACATCCCTGGCATTCTCTACATAGACTCCATATACCTTATTATATATAAAGCCCTCACCACGACATGGACGCTTGTCATATACACCGCCATCATAGCCTGTCAGTTTCTTCAAGTTAAGATGTATATTGTTGAGATAGATATTGTTTACCTTATCCGGAGTATCTCCGCCGATAAAGCATCCGTTTTCTGAAGTGGCATAAATATGATTAAAGTAGATATGGCTCACCTCGCCACATCTGCCTACTGTCTGACCCTTAGGGAATCGCCAGTTGGCATCCTTATGATTTCCATTGGCACGAGGGTAAGAAGTAACGTAAATAGGTTCTGCCTTGCCCCACCATACATCGCTCCATAGCTGGCAATCCAGGATGATGTTAGAGAAAACCACATTGCTCACGGTTCCCTCATCACGGTTCTGAATACCGAGACCACGGTTGCTACCTTTGATTACACAATTATCGATAACCACATTATAGATGGAATCCATATTCTCGCTGCCAATCTTCACGGTACAGCTGCGACTCTCCATCACACAATTCGTTACCACGATGTCGTGACAAGAACCATACTCTTCAAACTCACGGCGGTTTTTCAGGCAGATAGCATCATCGCCACTGGTGATATGACAGTTGGCAATACGCACATTCTTGCTATGATCGATATCAATGCCATCACCATTACGGATCTTGAGATTGTTGAGCAGATTGATGCCATCAATCACAGCCCCATCGCAACCGATGAGATGCACCGTCCAGTAAGCACCTTCCCGAATGGTAATATCACGGATATTGAGATTCCTGACTCCCATCAGGGTAAGCACGTGCGGACGGGGATCGAAAGTAGTGACCGGCTTGAGCTCGTAACTATCAAAAAGTTCAGCACCCATAAACCTGATACCATTGCCATGAATCGTACCATGTCCAGAGAACGAAAGATTCTCCACATTCTTCGCCCATATCCACATCATTCCCTCACCCTCGTTCTTACCGAAGGCGCTGAGATGATAGATGCTTTCATCGGGATTGGCTTTCCAGACGGAATTGGTTTCCAAAACGATGTTCACATTCGACTTCAACTGTACCGGTCCTGAAAGGAAAGTATGATTGGCGGAAAAGACCACATCTCCTCCTCCGGCATTCGTACAAGCATCCACAGCTTTCTGAATGGCGATTGCGTCATCACTGATTCCGTTACCTCGAGCACCGAAATCCATCACATTGAAGTTACGACCATAGAGAATACAGGGTATGGTTAGTAAAATCAATAAGTTTAGCGTTAATTTATTCATCGGCTTAAAGATTAGTTGCTGCAAAAATAAACAAAAAAAACAATAAATGCAAGTTTTTAAGTAAAAAAGATGCAAGAATCAACAAAAAAAAACTTCTTTTATTCCTGCAACCCACTTTTATAATGATTTCAAACGAATATATAATGCCAAAGGAAACACCAGGAAACAAGCCAAAGCTATTCGATACAGTAGCCCAGACACGTCGTATGCATATTTATACCGCATATTTTCTGCATATTCCTATCATTCTACAACAAATTATCGCAAATATGCAAATTTTATACGTATTTTCTTGGCGTTTTCATATATTTATTGTAATTTTGCAACCACAAACGAATAAAAATACAGCGTATGAAAGTAAAGAACAATAGATTAGAAGCATTAAAGATGCTTATCTCTAGCCAAGAGCTAAGTTCGCAGGAACAACTCTTGCAAGCTTTGCACAAAGAAGGATTTGAGATAACGCAAGCCACATTGAGCCGCGACCTCAAGCTGCTCAAGGTAGCCAAGGCTGCTTCATCCAGCGGAAAATACGCATACGTCTTACCCAATGATGCACTCTACAAACGTGTCACTCACCCTATGTCCATCAGCAAGATGGGACTGAGTACAGGATTTCAATCCATCAATTTCTCAGGCAACATGGTAGTTATCAAGACACGTCCGGGATATGCGAGCAGTATCGCCTACAACATCGACAACAGCGATATTCCTCAAATCCTTGGAACCATCGCAGGAGATGACACCATCTTCCTGGTCAAGAAGAAGGGTACTACAGAAGAGGAAATCATCGACATCTTGTCGGAAGTGATTCCGGAGCTCAATCATAGATATTAATTGATGGTTGACAGGTATTAAAACAACAGATTACAAATAAGAACATTCAAAATATAAAGAGAAAATGGAAGAAGTTAAAGTAATGGTGGCTGACGAAAGTCACATCAAGTACATCGACACCATTCTGACTACAATTGCAGAAGCTGCAAAGAAGCGTGGTTCTGGTATCGCCAAGCGTTCACCAGAGTATGTTGCCACCAAGATGCGCGAAGCCAAGGCGGTCATCGCTCTCCAGGGCGAGAAGTTCGCAGGTTTCAGCTACATCGAAACATGGGGCAACAAGCACTATGTCACCACATCAGGTTTGATCGTCCACCCAGACTTCCGTGGTTTGGGACTGGCTAAACGCATCAAGAACCTGACCTTCACGCTCGCCCGACAGCGATGGCCTCATGCCAAGATTTTCTCTTTGACATCCGGTTCGGCTGTCATGAAGATGAACACCCAGTTGGGTTATCTTCCAGTTACTTTCGCCGACCTGACCGATGATGAGTCATTCTGGCGTGGTTGCGAGGGTTGCATCAACGTAGATGTGCTCCATCGCACCAACCGCAAATACTGCATCTGCACCGCCATGCTCTTCGACCCAGAAGAACATCTGCCTATCAAGCTTCCTCAGGAAGTGATTGAGAGAATCCGCAAGATTGACGGTCCATCTGCAGAAATTTAAATCCTTATATATAATAAGGTGTTGGCAAGAATGCCATCTAAACATTATTCACCACATATTAAACATAAAATAAAATGGCAAACAAGAAAGTTGTAGTCGCTTTCAGCGGCGGTCTCGATACATCATACACAGTAATGAAGTTGACCCAGGATGGCTGGGATGTTTATGCAGCATGCGCTAACACTGGTGGTTTCTCTGCCGAGCAGTTGAAGACCAACGAGGAGAACGCATATAAGTTGGGTGCAAAGGCATACGTCACTCTCGACGTTACCCACGAGTATTACGAGAAATCATTGAAATACATGATTTTCGGTAATGTGCTCCGCAACAACTGCTACCCTATCTCTGTATCTTCAGAGCGTATCTTCCAGGCTATCGCCATCGCACGCTACGCCAAGGAGATTGGTGCTGACGCCATCGCTCACGGAAGTACAGGTGCCGGCAACGACCAGATTCGTTTCGACATGACCTTCCTGGTGATGGCTCCTGGTGTAGAGATCATCACCTTGACACGTGACAAGGCACTTTCTCGTAAGGAGGAGGTTGATTACCTGAACGAGCATGGTTTCTATGCAGACTTCACCAAGTTGAAGTATTCTTATAACGTAGGTATCTGGGGAACCAGTATCTGCGGTGGTGAGATTCTCGACCCAACCCAGGGTCTCCCAGAGGAGGCTTACCTGAAGCACGTTACAGCCAAGGAAGAAGAGGCTGAGCTGAAGATTACCTTCGAGAAAGGTGAGATTGTAGCTGTCAACGGCGAGAAGTTTGATGATAAGGTGGCTGCCATCCAGAAGATTGAGGAGATTGGTGCTTCTTACGCCATCGGTCGCGACTGCAACGTGGGTGATACCATCATCGGTATCAAGGGTCGTGTAGCTTTCGAGGCTGCAGCTCCTAAGCTCATCATCGAGGCTCACCGCCTGTTGGAAAAGAGCACATTGAGCAAGTGGCAGCAGTACTGGAAGGATCAGGTAGGCAACTGGTACGGAATGTTCCTCCACGAGAGCCAGTACCTGGAGCCAGTGATGCCGGATATCGAGGCAATGCTGACTTCTTCTCAGCGCAACGTCAACGGTACTGCTATCCTGAAGCTTCGTCCATACAGTTTCCAGACTGTAGGAATCGATTCACCAGACGATTTGACCAAGTCTAAGCTCGGTGAGTATGGTGAGATGCAGCACGGTTGGACAGCCGAGGATGCGAAGGGCTTCATCAAGGTAAGCTCTACCCCACTCCGTGTTTATTATGGTATGCACCCTAACGAGGAAAGATAATGATGGTAAAAGTTGGTATTTTAGGAGCAGCTGGTTATACAGGAGGCGAGTTGATTCGCCTCCTCATCAACCATCCAGAGGCAGAGATTGTATTCGCCAATAGCGAGAGTAACGCCGGCAACCTGGTGGCTGAGGTTCACGAGGGATTGTATGGCGAGACTGATTTGAAGTTTACCGCCGAGATGCCTTTCGACCAGGTGGATGTCATCTTCTTCTGCTTCGGTCACGGCAAGAGCGAGGCGTTCCTGAAGGAGCACAATGTTCCGGAGAACGTGAAGATTATCGATTTGGCACAAGACTTCCGTCTTGCCCCTGAGACTGTGGTTGCTACCCAGCAGCCAACCCCAGCCGCTCACGATTTTGTATATGGTCTTCCAGAAATAAATGAATCAAAAATAGCCGTAGCTCAGCACGTGGCAAACCCAGGTTGTTTTGCAACTTGCATTCAACTTGGTTTGTTGCCTGCTGCTAAGATGGGCCTCATCAACAGCGATGTATCTGTCAATGCCATTACCGGTAGTACAGGTGCTGGTCAGAAGCCAGGTACCACTACCCATTTCTCATGGCGCAACAACAACATGAGCATCTACAAGGCTTTCAACCATCAGCACGTGCCAGAGATTCGTGAGAGTCTGAAGCAGACACAGGGTTATCTCGATGCAGCCATCGACTTCATCCCTTACCGTGGCGATTTCGCCCGCGGCATCTTCGCTACTGAAGTGGTGAAGACCGATAAGCCTATCGAAGAAATCGTGGCAGGTTACAAGGAGTTCTACAAGAATGCCAAGTTCACCCACTATGTGGATAAGGCTATCGACCTGAAGCAGGTGGTGAATACCAACAAGTGCCTGGTTCATGTGGATAAGTATGGCGATAAACTCCTCATCACTTCCTGCATCGATAACCTTCTGAAGGGTGCCGTAGGTCAGGCTGTACAGAACATGAACATCATGTTTGGTCTCGACCAGACTGCAGGTTTAAAACTCAAGCCATCAGCATTTTAGATAAAAGAATTCGGAAGAACGGATGAAAAATCATTCGTTCTTCTATCATATATAAATTCTTCAATCACATATAAAATAAGAAAACAACATGAATTTATACGACGTATATCCTCTTTTCGATATTAACATTGTAAAAGGACAGGGCTGCAAGGTATGGGACGACAAAGGTCAGGAATATCTCGACCTCTATGGCGGTCATGCCGTTATCAGCATCGGTCATTGCCATCCTCACTATGTGGAGATGCTCACCAATCAGTTGAACAACCTGGGTTTCTATTCCAACTCTGTCATCAACAAGTTGCAGGTGAAACTCGCTGAGCGTCTGGGCAAGGCTAGCGGTTATGAGGATTACCAGTTCTTCCTCATCAACTCGGGTGCCGAGGCAAACGAGAATGCCCTGAAGTTGGCTTCTTTCACCAACGGCAGAACCCGTGTGCTCTCTTTAGAAAAAGCATTCCACGGCAGAACATCCCTTGCCGTAGAGGTAACAAATAATCCAAAGATTATCGCACCTATCAATGATAATGGTCACGTAACCTATCTTCCTATCAACGATTTGGAGGCTTGGGAGAAGGAACTTGCCAAGGGCGATGTCTGTGCTTGTATCATCGAGGCTATTCAGGGCGTAGGTGGCTGCAACATGGTAACTCCTGAGTTTGCTCAGGGCTTGCAGGCAGCCTGCAAGAAATACGGCACTTTCCTGATTTGCGATGAAATCCAGTGCGGTTATGGCAGAAGCGGTAAGTTCTTCGCTCACCAGTGGTTGGGCATCAAGCCAGATCTCATCACCGTAGCCAAGGGTATCGGTAATGGTTTCCCTATGGGTGGCGTGTTGATTTCTCCAGAGTTTACTCCTGTATATGGTCAGCTGGGTACTACCTTCGGTGGCAACCATCTGGCATGTACAGCAGCTCTCGCCGTTCTCGATGTTTTCGAGAAGGAGAACCTGGTAGAGAATGCGCATGAGGTTGGTGAATACCTCATCGCCCAGCTGAAGGAATTGCAGAAGCGCAACAGCCATATCACAGAAGTTCGTGGCCGTGGTTTGATGGTAGGTGCCGTACTCGATATTCCTCATAAGGAAGTTCGCAGCAAGCTCATCCACGAGCAGCACTGCTTCACCGGTTGCGCTGGAACAAATATCCTCCGTATCCTCCCTCCATTGGTATTGACCAAGGAGAATGTGGATGACTTCATCGGAAGATTGGAAACCGTATTGAAGGAAGTATAAACCCATTGAGATAAGAATATAAAGAAAACTCAACCCATAAAAGAAATAGAAAGAAAAGAAAGAGAGCGGCAGCCGAATACATTTTTGGCTGTCGCTCTTGTTCTTCTTTTCATATCTAGACATATAGTCATGGATATACGTATAATTTGATATCTATCCATATTTACCTCCTCTTAAACAGTAATCAGAAGATGTTTAACCCATTCATCACAAGCAGTATTATGCCAATGCCTCCACTTTCCAGTCATCGATACTTCGACGGTCTTCCGAGAAGTTGATGCCCACCTTGTATTTCTTTCTGCTATCATCGGCGAAGGCAGCGAGATAGTCCTTGCTGTCGATTTGCTCCATCGCTGCCTCAGCATCCTTCTTATATTTAAGTTCCAATATATAGACGCTGCGCTTGGTTTTCAACACCATGTCGATTCTGCCATCAGATGTAGGCACCTCTGGAGTAACATCACATCCGAGGATTAACAATATGGTGTAGAGCACGGCTTGGTAATGGCGTTCGTTGTTGTTGACCAATGTATATGGGAACTTCTTGTAGAAAGTCTGGAGATGAGGGAGGAATGCCTCCATATTGTCCTCGACACTCAGGATGAAGTTCTTTGCCCATGCCATGTAGATAGCATCACGGTCGCCCATGCCGTCTGGGGCATAATAGCGGAAGAGGCTGTTGGAGAAGCCCTTGCGCACCTCTTCATTAGGGAAGGCAAGCTTGTATAATTTCGCCAAACGATTGTATGACTTGATTGTGAGATAGCCGCTTTGATATAATACCGGCACAGGGTCAACAATCTTCTCTGTTGGGGTATCGAAGCGGTCGGAGGTTGTCCAAATGTCGTCCAACTGGAGCATATCGACATTTTTCTCTTGAAGCAGTTCTATCAGGAAGGTAGGAGTACCCGTAGAGAACCAATAGCTATCAAACTCATGGGTCTCTAAGCAATTGAACATGCTGTAAGGATTATACATATCGGCACCTTTCCCACTAAAGTGGTAGCCATCGTAATTATATCTCAGCTCAGCTAAGGCCTCCTCATAGTTCATATCATTGGTCTGCGCCAATTCCTCTATGTCATCGTGGAAATTTTCCAAGAGCTCTTCCTTGCTGATGCCACAGATAGAACTGTACTTATCCCACATGCTGATATTCGTGATATTGTTCAGTTCGCTGAAGATACTCAACTGGCTAAACTTGGAGATTCCTGTTAAAAAGACAAAATGAAGATTGTCCTCTTCTGACTTCAAAGGACTGAAGAAGTTGCGCATGATGTCACGTATCTTGTCCTGCAAGTCCTTGTCTTTCATAGAGTCGTGCATCGGCGCATCATATTCGTCGATGAGCACAACCACATTTCTGTCGGTCTTTTGCTTGGCGGCATTGATGATGCGAATCAATCGGACATTAAAAGCCTCGGTACTAACAGAAGTTATTTGGTATAAATCCTCGTATGTTTCAAGAATCTTATCAAGAGTTTCTATCAGACTTTCCATATTATAGTATTTTCCCTTGCTAAGATCAAGATGGATAACGGGATGTTTCTCCCAATCTTTTTCCAAGGCTTCCAGCTTCAGCCCTTTGAATAGCTCGTTCTTTCCTTCGAAGTAGGCTTGTAGGGTTGTGACAAGGAGTGACTTTCCGAATCGTCGAGGACGACTCAGAAAGCAATATTTCTTCTCGTGCACCAACTCATAGATTAAGTCGGTCTTATCTACATATACATAATTTCCCTCTATGATATTCTTGAAAGTCTGTATTCCGAGAGGATATCTTCTACCTTTCATAAGCTATTCCCTTTAATTATGGTGGCAAAGTTAAGGTATTTTTCTTGATTAACCAAACTTTTTGTAGCCTTTTAGCCCGATAACTCGAAAAATCACCTTAAATGTCTCTACTTTCGAATAAAAGTAATAAAAGATATTTATAGTCGATTCAGCTCTGCATTACCGGCACCAGTTCCCTTGTACTTGCTGCGTGTGGTATTGAACTTATAGCGAAGGGTGAGTTGCAGGTCTCTCGTACCTCGCTTAGAGACTTGCTGGAGTTCCATCTTCTGGTTATAGAGCAAGTCGGCATCCCAACATTTATAAAGCAGGTCGTTGCCTTTTATTTCTAAGGTAAGGGCATCCTTTAGGAATGACTTACTGATGCTGACATCAAGTACATGCTGCTCTTTGGCAAGATATACGTTCATCGTGTTACCCTTGCTCTGATAGCGATAATCCACGTTAAGGGTGATGCCGCATGGCAAGGAGAAGGCATTGTTGAAGTTGCCCATGAAGATAGGACGATTCAAGCGATAAGATGCCACATCAGTATGGAGGGTGAACCAGGGTTTCTGCATGCCCAAGTTGATTTGTGGCACCCAAATGCCTATCTTTGGAGCGGCACTGATGTAGGCGGTCATGCTTTTGAGGCTCTTCACGTTCTTACGACTTATCATGGTAATAGCTTCGTTCCCAGGCATTTGCTCCGCCCAATAGATGACGGCATTGCGAGAGTCCTTGTAGTTGACCATAAACTGGATGAACTTCCATACACCCGATAATTCCACTCTGTGATTGGTTTCGTTGTCGAGATAAGGATTACCTGTTTGGCGAGTAAATCGATTCATATAAGATACATTGTTGCTCAGTTGACTATATGAAGGACGAGAGATCTTTACCGAATAGCTCAACTGCGCCATTACCTTACCTATCTTCGCACCATAGCTGATGGTAGGAAAGAGGTTGCGGAAGGAGCGACTCTGCTCGGGCTGATAGATGCCTGCATCATAATACTTGAATCTTACATACTCGTATCGCAACCCTGCCGTGATGCTTCCTATCGGGGTGAGGCGTGCGTATTGGATGAATGGACTTGCCGTCTGCTCCTCCAACTTGCTATAAGAGTTGGCGAGGAGGTCGGTGCGGTTCACTTCGTAGTCATCGTTGCGACGGGTATGGATATACTCTGTTCCATAGGAGAGATTACCGCCTAAGAGAGGAGAGGTAATTACGAGTTTGGTAGCTACCATCTTGTTGCTCACACGATTCTTGGAGTTGATGTTACGAGAATCATGCTCCTGGCTCTGTTCTTCGCTATAGGCATAAGCCCTGTTTGTACTAAAATAGAGGTCGGTATTCAGGTCAATAGTGGTCTTGCCCAAAGTGCCGTTGTAGTAGGCATTCAATTGATGGCTAGGACTGTCCTTGTCAACCGTCAGACCATCGGTTTTGATATAGTCGTAAAACTTACCGTCGGCAGTCACCTGACTATCGAAAAAATCTTTTGAGCGAGAATAGCCTGGCGAGGTCAAGGTGTATCTCGCACCAATGGAATGATTGGCATTGAAATCATAGCTAAAACCACTGATAAGACGGTGCGATTCTATACGACCTGTTACTTCGTTGTTGTTATGCTGTTGCCAAAGCGTATCTACATGTACAGTCTGCTCGTAGGTGGCCTTTTGCATCCATGTTGCATCAGAGAACTTATAAGTGGCAAAGAGATTCAGTCCATTATGACGATAGTTCATGTTAATCTGTTGGATGGTATTGTCGTGCTTATTGTACCAATACACAGAGCGAGTATCAAAGCCGAAGCCTTCGCCTTTCTTCTTGATGGTTTTGATTTTGATTACCGCATTTACCGAAGCATCGTAGGTCGCTCCAGGATTCTGGATGACTTCCACACTCTTGATGTCGGAAGATTTGATGTTATCCAACTCACTGATGTCTTGCATCTTCCTGCCGTTGATATATATAATAGGAGTACCCTTGCCGACCACCTCATATCCATCTTTCTTCTTCACGATACTCGGCACATGCTTCAATACATCTTCTGCCGTACCCATCTTGCCAAGCACGGTTCCTGCCACGTTGGTCAGCAGTCCTTCGTGGGTCTTCTTATATTGAGGAAGATGAGCTTTCACCACCACTTCGCCAAGTTCTTTGGAGAACTTATCAAATAGGGTCGTGTCGGAAATCTGTTCGCCGTTGATGTTCTGTGCCATCATCTGTGTTATGGCAATGCCACTGAAGAATGCTACTAATGCAAGTCTTTTCATTGCCTTATTATTCTTTATGTTGTTACTATTCTTATTTGTTGCAAAATAGCAAGGCAACGGCTATGCCAAAAACATAAATAACTGATTATCAGAATATATAGAAAGAAAGTCTATAAAACGACCTGTCTAAATACTTGACACTGCTGTCTAGTTATTAGACAGAAAAGCCATCAAAAAGGTTGCGATGCGACATCATCTCTTTAATATACTCATGGTATTTTCACTTATTTTCCTACATTTCGCAAGCGATTTGTCGCATAACTCAGAATTTTTCCATCCCTTGGCCTACGCTCATGTCGAAGGAACTCCTTCAGGCGCATTGCCAGAGCAACCGAGCCATGATATAACTTTACAGATTAAGATATAGCGAAAATATCTCTTAAGGGAAGATTTTATTTTCCTTAAGGAAAAAAATATTTTCCCTTAAGGAAAAATACAAATATCCTTAAGGGAAAATTTCCAATCTCTTCTTTCCCCAATTTATGGGTGTTTCTTCTTGTTTTTCTCTTTCTAGAATATTATTTACATAGATAGGAGAAGAAAAAGGGTATGAGCTAAAGATGGAATAATAATAGTTGTAACTACTCATGCCCATAGGGATGCAGAGTTGTTACCAGCATTCTCCACAAAACGAATCCGCAGGTTCACAAAAAACACGCTACCTCCAGCCATACTTTTGAAATATTATGCTTATCTTTGCACCAAACTTATCAGTATGGAAGAATATCTCATCATATCAAATGCCAACTTCTTGCTCAGAGTGGCTTCCGAACAGATAGCATACGTCTGTTCGGAAGGAAGCTATTGCAATCTTCGACTCACCAACGGCGATGAATACACCTTCTCGTTCAACCTTGTGGTCTTTGAGAAGAAAATAGTAGAGCAACTTGTCCAAACGGCTCACTTCTTTGCTCGTGTTGGCAGAAACTACATTATTAATAGTCAGCACATTTTCAGCATCAACCTCAATACTTCAGAACTAGTGTTGTACAACGAGCGGTTTAGCGAGAAATTCACCCTGCACGTCAGCAAGGAACCACTCAAACAATTAAAAGCACTTTTAGACAACTCTATAAAATCGTAAAAGGTATGAAAGGAAAAAACAATCAGGAAGAAACTTATTTCCTGGGCAAAACACAGGAAACAAGATACACAAAATCTCATATATCCAAAAAGGTATTTGGGATAGCCGTTTGCGTGATAGCAATAATAGGTATAACCATCGCCCTTATACTCAAACCGCAAAGCGTATCACAACCCCATGTGTTAAAGACGATAGCTGTTTTGCCAGAAGGTGGTCAGATGCCCGTCTTCAACGGCAATGGCGACATCAACGATTTCTTGAGATGGGTGATGACAAACATCCAATATCCTAAAGGATTGGAAGACAAGCCTGCGCGAGTAGTCATCAACTTCACCGTTCAAAAGGATGGAACATTGGGATTGTTTAAAGTTCTCGAAGCTCCAAAAGAAAAGGCCTACGAGCAGACTGTGATAGAACTGCTCAAGAGAAGTCCTCAATGGAAGCCTGCCAGACTCTCCGATGGCGAGGAAGTAAACATGGAGTTTACCTTACCCGTCGTTTTCACTCCCGAAGTAAGAAAGAAATAATCAGCAAGAACGATGAAACAGTTTAGATTGATCCTTATATTATGGCTATGTATGGCAATGAATGCCAAGGCCAACGAGACTACAGCTAATTTACTTCAACTAGGAGATAGCTGTTTGAGTAGATATGATGTGTTTCATGCAACCCAATACTACCAAAAGTATTTGGAAGCAAATCCATCTCACCTGGAAGCACGCAGGAAACTGGCTTCCTGCTATCGGAAAGTAGGCAACTATACCGCCTGCATTTCTTGCCTAGACAAGATTCCATCAGATAGCATCAACCACGAAGACATGCGAATGTACTATTATGCGTATCTCAATCAGAACAACAATGACAAGGTTTCTCACTGGGGGGAACGCATCGCATTCTTATTCCCATACGACAGTGAAATTATCGCTTCGCTTGCCGTGCATTACAATGGGGTGAACAAACCAGACAGAGCAGAAAAAGTGGCGAAGAATTACATCTCGCAATGTGATTCCACGAACTTATATGTCAACAAGGAATATGCCTATTCCCTATTCATGCAATTCAAATACGATGAGGCTATACCCTTGTATGAGAAACTGATAGCACAAGGATTTGATAATTTCGAATCCAACTTCATCCTTGGTCTCTGTTATGAGGACCAGCCGGACAATGAAAAGGCGCTGGAACATTACCAGAAAGCTGTTCAGTTCAAAAACGACAATACCACTTGCCTTTTCCACTTGGCTTTGATAGAGAAATCCTTCTGCATGGATTCATTGTCTATGGCTCATTTCAACCAGTCGTTAGAGGTTTCCTTGCCAAAAGACAGAGCTTTGCGAACCTATAAATGGCTAGCCGACTTACATTTTCAACACAGCCGATATGCAGACGCAGCCCGTGACTTTGAGTTATGCACCTTATACGATGAGGAAGATAATCCTCTCAATTATTACAATGCCGCACAAATGTTCATCGCTTCCAAAAACAAGCTGAAAGCGAAACTGTATCTCCAGATGTTCTTAGCAAATGCAAACAGACTGGAAGATAAAAAAGAGGCAGCACAACTCATATCCAAAGCCAAAGAGCAACTCAAGCAATAACCATCAAACTCACATAAACTTCAGCCTCCATCTATAAAAAGGTAAAGAGATCCAAGGACGTGGATACTTCCAGAATGGGAGTAAATTAGCGAAATTCATAAAATATCGTCAGTAAACAAGCGTGCTTTCTTAAAAAATCGTCTATAAACACGCTATTTTCAGATAAAAGTAGTATCTTTGCACCGTAATTGCATTTTAACTATAAGACGACAATGAAAATAACAATTATCGGAGCAGGTGCTATGGGCGGTGCCATGGCAGAAGGACTCTTGCAGAGCGAGAATTTCACTCCATCGGATATCACGGTATCAGACCACAACCAACCAGTATTGGATCACTTCGCAAGCGAAGGAGCCAGCGTAACTCTCGACAACCAGTTGGCTTGCCACGGTGCAGACATCATCTGTGTGGTAGTAAAACCTTGGTGCGTAGAGAAGACATTGAAGGGTATCAAGGATGCACTCAACTACAAGAATCAGAAACTCATAGTGGTAGCAGCCGGTGTGCCATCAGCCAACATCAAGGAGTGGTTAGATAAGGATGGTATCACCCCAACCTTCTTCCTCGTGATGCCAAACATCGCCATCGCCTACAAGCAGTCGATGACCTTCATCACTCCAGTGGATGCATCTGCCACAGAAATCCAGCAGATTACAGAAATCTTCGATGAATTGGGCGAAAGCCTCATCATGGAAGAGCGTCTCTTCCCAGCAGCCACAGCTATGTCGTGTGCCATCGCTTACGCCATGCGCTATGTAAGAGCCAATGTGGAAGGCGGTGTAGAGATGGGATTCAAGGCAAAGGATGCCCAGAAGATTGTGCTCCAGACCGTGAAGGGAGCCGTAGAGTTGCTTCAGGAAACAGGAGAACACCCAGAGGCTGCCATCGACAAGGTTACCACTCCAGGCGGCTGTACCATTAAGGGCTTGAACACCATGGAGCAGAATGGTTTCACCAATGCAGTGATTAATGGTTTGCTGGCAGGAAAAAGATAAAAGACTTTTCTTAAAAAAATGACGAAACAAGAAGACTTCTCTCTGATGAAAATCTGGGAAGAAACCGAAGGGGATGCTGCACAAATTTTATTATTTGTGTGGCATTTTCTTTTTATTGTATTTCTATATTAGAAAAAAATGGCATGAATGTGTGAGATTCAGAATATTTTTCGTACCTTTGCGCCAACATGTAAACTTCTACTTTTCGTAGCAGTTTGACAAATTAGACAAACAATAAAAAAGAGAGTTTTATGGATGAAGCTATTAAGCAAATTGGTGAAAGACTGAAAGGTCTCCGCGAGGTTCTCAACATTCCAGCAGAGGAGGTGGCTGAACTTTGCGAAATCAGTCTTGACCATTATCTCAAGATTGAATCAGGAGAAGCAGATCCTTCTGTGTATCGACTTTCAAAGATTTCCAAGCGATACGGCATCGACCTCGACGTATTGCTCTTCGGGGAGGAACCTCGCATGAAGGGATATTACGTAACTCGCAAGGGACAGGGACCGGAGATAGACCGCAACAACCAGTATAAATACCAGAGCCTTGCCGTAGGGTTCAAGGATAGAAAGGTAAATCCGTTCATGGTACAGGTGGATCCGTTGCCAGGCGACAAGAAGCCAAACAAAAACGGACACAATGGACAGGAATATGATTATGTGATAGAGGGACAGCTGGAAGTTACCATCGAAGAGAAAGTGATGGTGCTGAACCCGGGCGACAGCATCTACTTTGACAGTAGAAAATCGCATTGCTTCCGCTCACTCAACGGTGAGCCTGCCAAGTTCCTTTGCATCATCATTTAAGTTTCCTTATATCATTATTTAGAAGAGTAACTATGATCGAGAGATTTCTTAAACAGACAAAATTCACTTCAGAGCAAGACTTCAAGGAGCATCTGGAGTTTATCATACCAGAAGATTTCAACTTTGCCTACGACGTGATGGACGAATGGGCAAAGATCAAACCAGACCACGTGGCGCTGCTTTGGGCAAGCGAACGAGGTGAAGAAATCCGTTTTACATACAAGGATCTGAAGGAGCAGAGCGACAAGGCTGCCGCTTACTTCCAGAGTCTCGGTATCGGTCACGATGATAAGGTGATGCTCATTCTGAAGCGTCACTATCAGTGGTGGCTTGCCATGCTCGGTCTCCACAAGTTGGGTGCCGTAGCCATCCCTGCCACCCACATGCTTACCAAGCACGACATCGTTTACCGCAACAATGCGGCAAGCGTGAAGGCCATCATCTGCTGCGGCGATGATTACGTGGTGGAGCAAATTAAAGAGGCAATGCCAGAGAGTCCTTCTGTAAAGACTTTGATTAGTATCGGTCCGGATATTCCGGAAGGTTTCCACGACTGGATGAAGGAATGGAACGAATGCGCTCCTTTCGTTCGCCCAGAACATGTAAACTCTAACGAGGATCCCCTGCTGATGTACTTCACATCTGGAACCACAGGCGAACCAAAGATGGTGGCACACGATCACCTCTATGCCCTCGGCCATCTGACCACGGGTGTATATTGGCACAATCTCCACGAGAACTCCATCCATCTTACCGTAGCCGATACCGGTTGGGGCAAGGCTGTTTGGGGCAAGCTCTACGGACAATGGTTTGCCGGAGCCACCGTCTTCGTCTTCGACCACGAGAAGTTTACGGCTGATAAGATTATGCGACAGATAGAGAAGTATCACATCACCTCTTTCTGTGCTCCTCCTACCATCTATCGCTTCATGATTCAGGAGGATTTCTCTAAGTATGACCTCAGCAGTCTTGAATACTGCACCACAGCGGGCGAAGCTATGAACCCATCTGTGGCAGAAACCTTCCAGAAGCTGACGGGTGTTCAGATTTATGAGGGCTTCGGACAGACTGAGACCACCATGACACTCGGCACCTTCCCTTGGATCAAGCCAAAGCCAGGAAGCATGGGCAAGCCAAATCCACAATATGACGTTCACATTCTCCGCCCAGACATGACGGAATGCGAGGATGGTGAAAAGGGTGAGATTTGCATCCGCATCGGTGACAACAAGCCTATCGGTCTCTTCAAATATTACTATCGTGACGAAAAGCAGACCAAATCGGTTTGGCATGATGGTTTCTATCACACGGGCGATATGGCTTGGCGTGATGAGGAAGGCTACTTCTGGTTTGAGGGCAGAATCGACGACGTGATCAAGAGTTCGGGTTACCGCATCGGTCCTTTCGAAGTAGAGAATGCGCTGATGACTCATCCTGCCGTAGTAGAGTGCGCCATCACCGGTGTGCCAGACCCGATCCGCGGTATGGTAGTCAAGGCTACCGTTGTACTGAAGGATGAATACAAGAGTATGGCGGACCCTGACCTCATCAAGAAGTTGCAGGATCATGTAAAGCATGAGACTGCTCCTTATAAATATCCTCGCATCATCGAATTCGTAGATGAACTGCCAAAGACCATCTCCGGCAAGATTCGAAGAGTAGAGATTCGAGAAAAAGACGGGGTTAAGTGAAAAACGAAGAGTGAAGAGTGAAGAATTCTCTTGCTTTAACAATCTAAAATTTGATATAAAAAAGCTATTGAATTCTTCACTCTTCACTTAAATATGTATTCAACATAAAATATAACAAGAAGAACAAGAGAATCATTCACTCTTCGTTCTTCACTCTTCACTAAAATTTATGGGAAAAAGAATTGTAGTAAAGGTGGGCAGCAACGTGCTGACCCGAGAGGATGGACATTTGAACGTAACTAGAATGTCGGCTTTGGTAGACCAACTGGCTTGGTTGAGAAGGCACGACTATGAGGTAATACTTGTATCTTCTGGTGCCGTAATGGCAGGCAGGGGCGAATTGCAAGTAGATCACCAACTAGATAGTGCTGAGCAGCGACAGTTGTTCTCTTCCGTAGGTCAGGGCAAGCTGATTAGATTGTATTACGACCTGTTCAGAGAATATAATATTAAGGTGGGACAGGTATTGACCATGAAGGAAAACTTCCTCGCCAAGGAACAATACCAGAACCAGAAGGCTTGTATGGAACTGATGTTGGAGAACGGCGTGCTCCCTATCGTCAACGAGAACGATACCGTGTGCCTCACCGAGCTGATGTTCACCGATAATGACGAGTTGTCAGGCTTGATAGCCAGGATGCTGAATGCCGATGCCTTAGTTTTACTTTCCAATGTGGATGGCATCTACAATGGCGACCCTTCCCTACCGACCTCCCGCATCATCCCTTCGGTATATTACGACCGAGACGTGAGTGAGTATGTGAGCGACGAGAAGAGTAGCCACGGCAGAGGCGGTATGATTTCCAAGTTAAAGACCGCCCAGGATGTAGCGAATGCCGGCATCAAGGTAATCATCGCCAATGGCAATGTGCCCAATATCCTCATCGACCTGAAGGAGCATCCGATGGAGACCCTACATACAGAGTTTGCTCCAAGACCGATGGAAAAATAATAGAATCACAAACAATGGCAAAGAAAAAAGAAATACGTAACAGTACGGCAGAGTTTCTTACCTTCGTGGCAGAGGGTAAGGAACAAGGCATACAGGTATTGTATAAAGACGAGACGGTGTGGGCTACGCAGAAGGCAATGGCGACATTGTTTGATGTAGGAGTGCCTGCCATCAATAAGCACCTCAATAATATATTTGAGGAAGGCGAGTTAAAGAAAGAGGCAACTATTTCCAAAATGGAAATAGTTCAGACCGAGGGTAATCGAACCGTAAACCGTTCCACCACTTTCTACAACCTCGATGCCATTATCAGTGTAGGATATCGTGTAAACTCCATCCGTGCCACCCAGTTCCGCCAATGGTGTACTTATGTCATCCGCCAGTTCTCACTGCGTGGCTACATCATAGATAAGAAGAGAATGGAGAACGGATCGTTTATCGGAGAGGATTACTTCGAGCACCTGCTCTCCGAGATTCGCGAGATCAGAATGAGCGAGAGGCGGTTCTACCAGAAGTTGACGGACATCTATGCCACAAGTATCGACTATAATAAGGATGCACCAACGACCCGCCTATTTTATAAGAAAATGCAAAATAAGATGCATTTTGCCGTACACGGTCATACTGCGGCAGAACTTATCGTTGACCGTGCCGATGCCGACAAGGAACACATGGGGTTGACCACATGGGAGAAAGCTCCCAACGGAAAAATAGTAAAAGCAGATGTGAGCATAGCTAAGAACTATCTCAAGGAATCGGAGCTTGATGATATGGGCAAACTAGTCAACACCATTTTGGATTTTGCCCAACGCATGGCAGACCGTCACATTCCCATGACAATGGAGGATTGGGCGAAACGAATAGATATCGTTTTGGAAGCTGGTGGAGATGCCGTTTTGAAAGACGCTGGGGAGGTGACGGCAGAGTATGCAAAGGAATATGCCGAGACTGAGTTTGAAAAATACCGCATCATCCAAGACCGCCTTTTCCGCTCCGACTTCGACAAGTTTGACGGCAACGAAGACTTGCCATCTTTGGATTTCAAGGAGTAAGTATTTCTTTGTAGGCATTACATAAATATATTTAGACGCTTGAACCTTTTCGAGGTGAAGATTATGGAATAAAATTAATAGGCATAAGAAAACATGGACAAGAAAGAATTGAAAGAAAGAGAAGCGAAGGTAATAGAACTTGCCGTGAACTTCTGCAACGAGAAGCTGGACGAGGAATGTGCCATACTATGCACCCAACTGATACAGAAACTTGGAAGGAAACGCATCAATCCTCTCCAGTCTGGAAGATTAGAGATTTGGGCAGCTGCAGCTGTTTACACAATATGCAGCATCAACTTCATATTCAGCAAGGATTCCCGACTAAGTCTAACATCGTATGACATCTGTGATTATTTTGGCACAAACAACTCAACCACAGCTCAAAAGTCGAGGACTATAAAAGACTTGCTGAAGATTAGTCAAGTATTCGATCCCAACTTTTCATTGAAAGAGATAGCCGCAAACAATCCTTTCAATCGTCTTCGAATGTCAAATGGATTTTTCTTCTTCGATTAATGTCAAAAGACAAGGCTACATAACGGGCATGGTGCATTGCTTGTTATATAAAAGGCACTAATGGTGGCAACACCTGCCTTTAGAACAGATGACTTACATATTATAAAACAAATAAAATCAAGACTGGTTTAATCTTATGCATAAACCAGTCTTGATTAACTTCTTTATTATCTGATTCTTACAGAGATACTTTATTCTAATACCAACACATGGCTCGTTCCATCTGTCTGGCTGAATACATTCAAGCCGACTTTCATCAGATAGTCACCGCTGTACTGCTTGCCATTGCACTCCAAATCAGATTCCTTGCCAGGCATCAGATTGGTCTCCTTTACGGTATAAACCTTATCGGCATCCAATCCCTGCATCTTCACATTCATCACAGGCTCCTTGTAGCGTGGATGCAAGTCGTAAGCAAAGAGAACGGCACGCTGCTTGTCCTTACTTACATAGTTAATGGCACAGTGGTTGCCTTCGTATGGAGAAACCAGACGATACTGGTCGCCATCAAGAATCATCGGCTTCATGTTATCGTAGTTCTTGACTGCATTCTGCACAAACTTATAGTCATCACCAGAAAGCGACTTGAGGTCGATATCAAAGCCCAACTTACATGAACTGCAAACATCGGTGCGAAACTTCACACTGGTATTCTTGTTCCAGTTAGTTACATGCGAACCCATGGTCTTGGCTGGGAAGAACTTTGACAGGCTCCACTGGATGTAGAGACGCTCGTATGGATCCGTATCGTCTGAACACCAGAATTCAGTGAAATACTTAAGCATCTCGTAATCCATTCTGCCACCACCACCAGAGCAAAGCATCATCGGCAACTTAGGATACTTGTTATGAATACGGGTAAGCACCTTGTAGATACCACGGACATGATCGATATAGAAATTACCCTGATTCTCCTTATGATATGGAGAATAGATATTGGTAATCACACTGTTGCAGTCCCACTTGAAGTAAGCCACATCCGGATTCTCCGTCATGATACGATTCACGATGCCGAACACATAATCCTGTACCTTAGGATTACTGATATCAAGCACCAGCTGGTTGCGGTAATAATAGGTATCACGCTTTGGCTGCATAATCACCCAGTCGGGATGCTTCTCAAAGAGTTCGCTCTTAGGATTCACCATCTCTGGCTCAATCCAAATACCAAACTTTACACCAGCCTTTTTGGCATCTCTAACCAATCCAGGTATTCCATCAGGCAGCTTGCTCTTGGTAGCCTCCCAGTCGCCGAGACCTGCATGGTCGTCCTTGCGAGGATACTTGTTGGCAAACCAACCATCATCAAGCAAGAACATATCTACACCCAGGTCCTTGGCATCCTTCATCAACTCAGCAAGACTCTGCTGGTTGAAGTCGAATCCGGTATTCTCCCAGTTGTTCAAGAGCGTAAGGCGATCTTCCATACCCATGTTTACCTGATACTGGCGAGCCCAATTGTGCAAATTACGGGAAGCCTCACCGATACCATTATCGCTCATGGCAAAGATAAACTCAGGGGTAGTGAACGTCTCACCAGCCTTCAGCTTATAGTTAGAGGCGTATGGATTGATGGCAGGGATAACACGAAGGGCTCCCACGTTATCTACCTCGAAGGTAAAGCGGAAGTTGCCAGGCCATCCGATGGTTCCAAGCATCACCTTGCCCTCATTTTCCTTGGCAGGCTCATCGAATCCCAGTTCAAAGAAAGGCTCCTCCTGCATGGCTGCACGGGTACCCAACTTGGTATCAACTATCTTCTTACCAGCAGTCAACTGGCAAGTCTCAGGCTGTCCTTCCTTAGCCCAGTCGCTATGATAATTGGTCACGAAATACTTGTTTGCCTTGAAATAAAGCATTGTAGAGCTATATCTCCAAAGCGTAACCGGAGCTTTCTCCTTATGAGAGATTTCGCTCCACGCCTTGATAACGTTCTCCTTAGGATAAGCGGCATAGTGGAGCTTCACGGTAAGCGGATACACCTTGTCCTTAAGAGTAATGATGGTCTCAACACCTCCACTGATAGCCTTTTCTTCAGAAGACTGATAATACAAATAGGTGGTCATATTACCATCGGCATGGGTCACTGCCACTGCTGGCTCGAAGAAATCCTCAGCACCAGAGGTTGCATAAACCTCATGACCTCGCTGGCAGACGGAACCATCAGAGGCCGCATATACATCCCACTTCAGCTGGTTGTAATCAGAAGGATTCTTCAACTTGTCACCCAGATACACCTGATAGAGGCGACCCTTAGGAGAAACTTGCATCACGAGGTCGGTCTTATCGGTTGACACCCTGATGGTCTTTTGAGCAGATGCCATGATAGTTGTCATGCACATCGCTGCGATAATCATAAATACCTTTTTCATTGTTCTTTGGTTCTTATGTGATTGCTATGTTATAATTAAACGCTATAAAACTTTTGTTATTATCTCATTGTCTTATTATCTTAGAATTTGATTCCTGCGGAGAATTCCACCGTGAACGGACGGAGATAGCTACCACTCATGTACTTGCCATTATATTTTCCGGCTTCCTGCTTGGTAATCAGTTCAGAGCCACTAATGGTACCCTTGGCACCCTTCTCGTTAAAGATATTGATGACACTCACACCAAGGCTCAGCTTCTTGTTCACATTCCAGTTGATTCCGCCGAAAGTCTCCCAGTGACCATTGAAATAGAGTGCTTCCTGAAGGTTGGCATAAGTCTTGCCGAAGTAACGGAAGCTCAACCAGGCATTCAGATTCTTGGTGATGTCGTATCTAGGGTCCAACTCAATAAGAACCTGAGGAATCTCCTTAACTATCATGTTGTTGGCATTCACACCCATAGACTGACCATCACTGAACGTTACGCTCGCATTATAGTTCTTATACACCGGCTTCTGATAGGTGAAGAGTGCATGCATGTGGAAGTTCTTGAACGGATTGATTTCTGCCGAGGTTGTCCAACCCAAAGTCTGGATATTATAGATAAGCAACACGGTCTTGCCCTCTGTAGTGCCAGGCTTGGTAAGATTCTGCTGGTCGATATTGTTCGACTTTGATATGTAGGTCACCATTGAAGAAAGGTCAATCCAATCATTCTTGTAGAAAATACCGCCACGAATCAGTGGGATGGTTACTCGCTTATACTGCTCCTCGGTAGGACCTGTTCCTGCATACTCGCTGATGCGTGGGAAACGGGTGGCGATGGTAGCATCGGTTGTCAAACCAAACTGGCGGGTAAGGTTATACGTCAACTGCAAGGTGGCTGCATAATTCAATTTATCCTTGGTTACGTTCTTTGCTCCGATGCTGTGCTCGGTAGCAACAACAGAACCATCAGCAGCAGTGGCGTATGTATGATAGTTACCCATATGGAATCCTGAGAAACGTGGAGTAGAAATCTGATCGGCAGACATGCGGTAGTACTCCAATCTACCACCATAGAACACCTTGAACTTAGGACTTACCTTCCATTCGTCGGTAAAGTAGAGTGCCAACTTGTTCTCTGATCCCTTGGTGTATTCAGGACTCAACTCATTATAACCGAAAGTCTCAGAACGACGGGCTGTCTGTGTAGGATCAAGCGGATTGACATACATCTGGCTCAATGTGCGTGGATAAGCTTCTACGGTGCCTGCCCACTGAAACGAAGACGAATAGTAATTGAGATGGTAATACCACTCATTCAAACCAATCATTAACTTATGATTGTTCAACTGCTTGGTGATTTCGGTAGTTAAAAGCGCATTGCTCACCTTACCAACATGCAGCCAGGTGCGACGGCCTTCTATGTAACCACTGTAGGCAGAGCCATCAGAAAGCTGATAGCCATCAGCCTCGCTCACCTTAGAGATGGTACTTCCTCCGTAATCCACATAATTGGCACGTGGAGCATTCATATACTTGGCGTTGAATTTCCACAACCATCCATTATCAAACTGATACTGACTGATGAGGGCAATCTCGTTGGCATGATTCTCACTGCCATCGCTCATATTCCATGTCTCCATCTTTCCTGACTTAGTATTCAAGTATTGGAAAGAACCTTGACGCTGCACGTATGAGTCCATACCTGGGTCAAAGCCATCAATCTTCTTGATGCTGCCATCGCCAGAATAGATAAATGGGGCTGCATTGGCAAAATTGCCAGGGTTTTTGCTGTTGGAATACTTATATAATAAGGAGACACATCCCTTTCCATCATTCAAGATGCGAGTGACACCGAAATGATAAAGTTGGGTACGGTCGGCATAATCAGTAAAGCGAAGCTTGAAACTACCTGGATCGAAATTCTGATACATACTGGCTGTATAAAGCCAATTGTCACCGATTCCACCAGACAGGTTGAGATCTACATTCTGCATACCAAAATGGTTTGCCTTATAGTTAAGCTTGCCCTTGAACTCTTTCTGGCCCAACTCGCTGAAAGAAGAAACTGCGTACGCAATATTACCAGTAGCAATGGCAGACTCAGATGGAGTCATCAAGTCGGTACCTTTCAGTGAGGCATCGCTTCGCCAATGGGCAGACAGTTTGTGTACGGAAGAAGAGTAAACGGCAGGAAGACCGTTCTCATATACGGTTACATCCTCGCTTGGCAATCCTATCTGGATTTCACGAGGCTTGTTGGCATCAGATGCGTTGAGCATCACATTACGCTCTTCCTTTTTCTCCTTGTTTTCAGAATCGTCAGAAGGAAGTGCATACACTTGGCTTGCAGCTGACATCGCTACCAAAGCCATAGAAAATGTACGGATTCTTAAGTTCATAATCTTACAGTTGTTTATTCTATTTTGACATAATTTCGCTTGCCACCGAATGCGATTCGATTGCGGTTGCAAAATTAAGGAGATTTTTCAGACATTGGCATCATGTGTAGGTTACGAGTAGATAAATATCAGGTTTCAAAGTCTATAATCCACTAATAATCAAACCTTCAAAGATATTAATACTTTTTAATAGAGTAGATGGTAAAAAGAGAAATAAATGTAGTATCTTTGCCGAAAAATACAACTTTAAGGTTTCCTTATAGCCTATCTGACAGTAATAATAACAATTAAAAAGATAGTTATGAAAGTAGTATTGTGGTTCTTAATGATGCTTATGCCAATGCTGGCAAGTGCTTCTTCCGTAAACGAGGAACAGCTGTTCCATCGTTTAGACAGTTACATCGCTCAGCGAAGCAAGTTTACCCAAAGAAAAGAAGCGAAACTGCTAAGACTCAAAAAGCAACTATACATGACTTCCGACAAGCGCAGACAGCTTAGTCTCTACAACCAAATCTACAGAGAGTATTACACCTACCGTTACGACTCTGCCATGACATACGCCAAGAAGGGCTACCAGCTGGCAGCACAGCTTCAGGATGATTACTTCATCAACCTGAATAAAATCAATCGTGCGGCAGTGCTGTCAACAGGCGGTTTCTACAGTCAGGCAGAAGACTTAATGCTCGCAATGGATGTGGAGAAAATATCTCCTAAGTTATTGCAATACTATTATTATACCTTGACTTGGGTATACAGCTACTGGGGAACTTTCTGCAACAAGTCGGAGTTTCAAGAAGGATTAGAAGCCAAAAAACGTTTTTATTTAGGCAAGACTCTTGAGCATATCGGCAACAAGGAATCCGCTCTTTATTACTATCTTTCAGGAGAATTTGAATATATAAAGCAGCGCACAAGCAAAAAGATGCTTCAGTTCTACATGAAGGCGCTTTCAGCCAGTCCCCTAAACAGTCGTGTGCATGCCTCATCGGCTTATTGCATTGCCCGCTATTATTATGATACCGACCAAAAGGATTTATATGAAAAGTATATTGTAGAAGCAGCCATCTCAGACCAGATATGCCCCCTGAAGGAGAATCTTGCCCTTCAGGAACTTTCCACCTATCTATATAATAAGGATGCCTCCTATGCAAAGAGGGCTTCCAAATACATCTATTGCTCCATGGAGGATGCCCAATTCTACAACAACCGTCTCCGCATGGTTGAGATTTCACGCATACTTCCCCTTATCACAGAAACGAACCATCAGGCAGAAGTACGCAAGAACCGCATCGTAACAGCATTCCTCGTCATCGTGAGTATCCTGTCGTTAGGATTCCTTGCCATGGCTTTCTTTGCATTCAAGATGAACAAGCGTCTGGCCAAGAGCCGTAGGGAGATAAAAAGCCAAAATACGCTCTTGGACGAACTGAACCAGAAGCTGCTCAACACCAATAAGCGAAGAGAAACCTATATGCATTTATTCATGGACATCAGTGCCGTATATATCAAGAAACTGGATGATTATCGCAAACTGGTAAGCCGCAAAATCAAGGCAAAACAAACTGCCGATCTTCTGACTGCCATCAACAGCTACAAGCTGGCAGAAGAAGAGGCAGCCAACTTCTATATGCGCTTCGACAAGGCATTCATTGACTTGTATCCGAATTTCGTGGAAGAGTTCAACCAACTGCTGTTACCTGAAAAGCAGATTGTTCTCCCTGCCCCTAACAGTCTCACCAAGGAACTGCGTATCTATGCACTGATGCGACTAGGAATTACAGATGGTCAGGAACTGGCCACCCTCCTGTTCTATTCTACGCAAACCATCTATAATTACAAGACTGCCATCAGAAAGCGAGCCAAAGACCTCACCACTTTTGATGCAGCCATCAACCAACTATGCAATGTGATAGGCTAATTTGCGAACTGCACGCACACAGGTTTTCCAACCTTTATATCCTGCTTCGTATCAACCATCATTCCTGTTTTCTTATTGAGCTTGAAAACTTGAATCACATGGCTGTCACGGCACGCCACAAGCATGAACTGACCGTTAGGCGTAATGGCGAAGTTGCGAGGATGGGCAGCTGTGGGTTGGAATCCTATCTTTGTGAGCAGCCCCGATTTCTTATCTACGGCAAATACCGAGATGCCCTCATCGGTTAACCGATGGGAAGCATAAAGGAAGCGACCGTCAGGAGACAGATGAATATCAGCACTTCCAAGTGTACGGGTCTTTGAAGCCTGTATGCGCTGCAACTCCTGCAATGTGCCCTTGTTATATTCCAATACGGTTACCGTGCCATCCAGTTCGCCTATAAGGTAAGCCACATTGCCTTTTGGGTTGAACACAAGATGGCGTGGTCCCGTTCCTTTGGGTGCCTGATAGGCAAGAATAGGATTGGATAAGAATTCCTTGCCATCATTTACTTGGAAGCGCCAGATACAGTCGTTCCCCAAATCATTGGCAAGCAAATATTGATGATCAGGAGTCATCTGGCAGCAATGGATATGCGATACCACGCCGCTCCCCTCTCGATGCATATCGAAATATTGCGATTCAGGCGCCACACTTCCATCTTCCTTGATTGGGAATACGGAAATATCACCCCCATTGTAATTGGATGTCACCACATGTCCGCCATACAGCATCACATTGCATGGTGCAGCACCAGGCATCTTGTTTTCCTGTCGAGTAGCCTTCGTTCCACACTTCTGATACCCAAGCGGAGTCATCGCTCCCTCTTTTCTGTTGAGAACGAAAGCCCCGAGTCCTTGTCGCCCATCATCATATTCGCTCACGGCATAAAGTCGATTTGCATCATGATTCATCATGAGGAACGAAGGATTGCCTGCCTGCACATCGCCCAGCAATTGCGATTTCCCTGTACGTTGGTTGAAACGATAAACATACATTCCATCCGAAGTACTCTGGTCGGTATAGGTACCTACCACCATTGTAAGTTCATCACTCGCCACTGCCGGCATCCCCACAGCCATCGTCAAGGACAAGCCTGCCAATATCGTCTCTATATTACTCATAAGCCGTATCATTTATCAAGTTAATAGTATATATAATGTTTAGAGGGAGCAAAAATACAAAAAGAAAATGAAACGGGCAAATGAAATGGCAGAAAATTGAGAATGTTCCTCAACTTTCTGCCATTTTCTTTTGCATATTCAATAAATAGTTGTATCTTTGCCATTACAATAAAGTTGTAACACAAAAAATGTAATGGCGTATGAAACTAGGCAACAAGAAATTAGTGAATCCTTTCATCTATCAAGGGTATGAAAGTCCCGAGTATTTCTGCGACAGAGAAGCAGAAACAAAGACCTTGATGTCGCACCTGAAGAATGGAAGGAACGTTACCCTCATTTCTCCTCGAAGACTAGGAAAAACAGGGCTTATCAAGAACACTTTCTATCATCTGGAAAAAGATGAGAAGGATTCCGCATGCCTATACCTCGACATATTCGCTACCAAGAACTTGCACGACTTTGTGGAACAATTTGGAGTAATGGTTATCAATGACATTGTTCGCAAGAACTCTTCATTCATAGAGAAAACCATCGCCTTCTTCAGTGCCTTGCGCCCTGTACTCAGCATGGATCCATTGACTGGTGAGCCTAGTGTATCTATCACAATTGAGCCATCCCAAGAAGACATCACCATCCGCAGCATCTTCAACTATCTCAACGAGAGTGGGAAAGAGGTATATATCGCCATCGATGAGTTTCAGCAGATTGCAGAATATCCGGAGAAAGGCACAGAGGCATTGCTACGTTCTTATATCCAGTTTGCCCAACATGTGCATTTCATCTTCTCTGGCAGCAAGCATCATCTGATGGCTGAGATATTCGGCTCGCCGAAACATCCATTTTACCAAAGCACAGAGATGATGGGACTGAAGCCATTGGATTGCAGCATTTATTATGACTTCTGCCAAAACTTCTTCAAGCAGAAAGGCGGTAACTTATCAAAAGATACCTTCGACTACATCTATCAACAATTCGAGGGTCACACATGGTACATCCAGTGTATCATGAATCGCCTCTATGAAACCGAAATACAAGTTGATAGTATCCAGCAAGTAAATGCAGCAATTCTTTCAGTACTCGAAGGAAGAGAACCACAGTTTGAAAATATGGTACAGTTCTTCACAGAGAACCAGTTCTCGCTTCTGAAGGCTATAGCCAAGGATGTCATTGTTGCCCAGCCTACATCCGGCAAGTTCATCAAGGAGCACAAGCTGAGTGGAGCTAGCAGCGTAAAGGCAGCCCTCAAGGTTCTGGAAGACAAGGAATTGGTATATAGGACCAATGAAGGCTACATCATCTACGACAGATTCATGGATCTGTGGTTAAAGAGAATATAAACAAAAAAATGTGTTTTAAACGTGCGGAATGTGCTTAAAAAAGATAGATTCCGCACGTTTAAAGCATATTTTCTTAGATATTGCTTCAGCTACAGTCGTAGAATTCCACACTAGAAGATTTCTACTTATAATATCAATAGTTTCCATCTGCTGATTGTAATTCCAGAATCACATCGTCAACAATATACAAATCACTCATCAGATAGAGCAAAGAACGTTCATCATGGAGTAGTTAGTTGGTCTTACTCATTTGAAAAATATCAAACGCTCTTTCTGGAGAAATATCCAATCGCTTTGCCAACAAAGTGCATATTCTGCCTATCTTCATTCAAAGCTGTGAATCTCTTAACATGACTTTACCTCCTTTCTTGCTAAATCATTTAACGGCTCCGCAGATATTATCATCGGCAATTCCACTATTCGAGTTGCACCATGAAAAACCGTACGCATAGTTATTAATTATTTACTGTTTCCAGACGACGAAGGGCAGTTTGTAAAGCTGCTACAACATAATCTTTACTCTGTGTATAAAGAGCATCAAGCCTTGTGGTAAGACCATATATCAATCCAACCTTTTTCATCCGCAAGTACATTTCTTGGTCAGTTTACTCGACCAACAATCAATATACTTAGTTCATAAAGTCCATACATTGGCATCATTACCATAAAACACGTGAATAAATCGGGAGGAGTTATCACTGCGGCAACAATACCTATCAGTACAAATGCATGACGGCGATATTGCTTCATAAAACTTGCCTCCAATATCCCCATCTTAGCTAAGAAGAAAGACAAGACTGGCAGTTGGAATACCAATCCCATCATCAATGTCAAAGTAACAAAGGTAGAAATGTACGAATCTAAATTGATTTGATTCACCACACTCGTCGCCACTTGATACGTCCCCAAAAAGCGCAAAGAGAATGGAAACAATATAAAATAACTCATTAACACTCCCAATATAAACAATAAGTATATAGCTATTGCCACCGACACGGAGTATCGGCGCTCATTCTCATACAGCGCAGGTGCAATGTAGCGATATAACTCTATCATAATATAAGGAGACACAAGAAGTAATGCCAAATATACAGATGTTGACATATGGATCATAAATTGACTTGCCAACTCTGTATTTATCAACTGTATTGAGTATGAATCAAAATGAAAATCCATCCCAAATCTTGCAAAACACTCCTCTATTAGGCGATAAGTTATGAAATGATTATCACTTGGACTCAACAACAAACGAAACGTAACATCCTTTGCACAGAAAATAATGACAGCTAAGCATACTGTAATACCAATAATGCGAAAGAGCATCTTGCGGAATACCTCAAGATGCTCTCCGAATGTCATCAGATTATCATTCTGATTATTTTCCATTATTCTCTACTTGTTCGTTGGAAGATTCTTTCTTAGCAGAAGCATTTTGGGATGCTTCAGAAGCAGGAACGCCTTCATCCAAATCCGTTACCTCCTTCATCCCATCCTTGAAACTACGCACACCTTGTCCCAATCCCTTCATCATCTCTGGCAATTTCTTACCACCAAAAAGCAAGAGTACCAAAGCCGCAATAAGCAGCAATTCCGATGTACCTATCATTAACACTAAATTTATCATATGCTTAATCTTTTAGAATTATTACCTGCCACAAGTCTTATACAACCAAATAAATCTCACAAGTATCAAAGTTGATTTCCCAGTTGCCACCTTCAACGCTCTCCCATTGATACTTGGCGCCCATTCTGTCCCACCAAGACTGGAATTTTGTACCAGTCTCACCAAGATCTTTCACCAATTTCTCATACAACTCAGCATTGTCTGCTGTCAAAATCTTAGCCAACTCATTCAAGCAATTGCGACGCTCAAACAACTTTTGGATTTCATTCTTCTCTTCTGGGGTAACCTGCCCCACCACTTTTCTTGTTGCCATACTATTTTCTTGTTAAAAATACACATATTACCTTACCATTCTTTTCTCACATCAAAAGGATCTAGGTAAGTTATCTCCTTGATTTCCTCTTGCTCTGGCAAGAACGTACCGTGTTTACGAATTGCATTCAGTAATTCGCGACTGGCATTACGTTCCAAATGAGCCATCACGCATTGCTCGTGGCTTGGGGTATTCACCTCGTAAGTCATCTTCCGATTTAACCAAATACAACGCTTGCATTGATAGGCATCACAATGACGGCAAAGAGGAGCATGGTCGAGTTTATACAACTGTGAATTTTTGATGCCCAATCCAGACTTCACATCTCCAATGGAAGTATGCAACGCCCCCATTCCATCATTTTCATCTGTAAGATAGAAAGCTGGACAAACATAGAACTTACCATCAGGAGCCAAGGTGATACTCGTATCACCTGCACCACAGTTATTAATTTTTTCGAGCATCATGCGATCGGTCAAGAGATTCAACTGAACAACCTTGCCTGCGACATACAGTTTCTCCACTTCTTCTGAAAACATTCTAAGCACTTCCGAATAACGTTCGAAATCAGCATCCTTGAAATTCTCAACATCAGTAATCACCACATTCAAGCGCTCCACCTTATTTAATAAAGCACTAACATTAGCTATTTCTTCGAATAGTTCGTGCTTAGAGAGCCTCAGCACATATGATACACCTTGCTTAAAATCATTGTCATTTGCATTAGGAAGTTGATAGATGCCATCCATCACCACCACATCAGCCTCAGCCCCAAGGCTAGCAGGCTTGATGTCCGTATGATCAATACTATCTATCACCTCCAAGTAATCCTTTGGCAAAGAATAGTTGGGATAAACGAACTGAATGTTCAGATTCTCCTTCATCGCATAGACGATGCCAGCTTTCAAGGTTTCAAGAGGCATCAGATCACGCTCTTGCTTATCATTTGTATAATGACAGAAAGAAACAGACGTATCATCCAGTAATATCACGAGATATTGTATCATTCTGCACCTCCTTCCTTTTCGAGTTTACGATAGAGTTTATTCCAATAATAGTTGTTGGCACGCACACGAGCCTTGTGCATCTTGCAAATGGCGGTGGCTCGCTGATAGATGGTAGGCGTGTCGGCTGCATCATAGTTTTCACCTTGGCACCAAGCACAGCCCTCAGCCACCTCACAGTCGATGCACTCTTGGGTAGATTGCGTACATCTATCCAAGGTCAAGAAAGGACGAAGCTTATTTTTGTCGATTCCATCATGGATGTTTCCGATAATCCAAGCCTTCTTGCTACGAAGTGAATATTGGGCAAATCGAGTACAAGGATAGAAGTTGCCTTCTGCATCCACAGCAAGCATCATGCCTGCACCACACCAATTTTGATTTTGCAGTTGACAATCCATCGGTTTGCCCATGTGCTCCGAGAAGAACGAGCAAGCATAGTCTTGATAATAGCCACCATCAATGATGGCATCCGCAAGACTGGTTAGCTGTTCCTCAAAGAGTGCATCATCCCCATCTTTCCAAACTTCCTCAAACACACAGTTGATGTTCACCTCATGGATGCCAAGACTATAGAGATGCAGCACGCTCTCCTTGATATAAGGAATGTCAGCACTACTAATCGTCACCTTCGTACCTGCCCCAGGGAATTGCTCCAACCACAAAGGAATGTTCTTCACGACATCCTCGTATGAACCTTTCTCTTCATCTGGCTTAGGCTGGATTCCTCGCTCCATCTCCTTGGTTTTCCAAATACGATTGAGGTCATGCTTGCGCTTGGTTCCATCAATGGTGATACCAATGCTTAGATGTTCACGATTCTTTTTGATGAAGTCCTGCACCTTTTCCGAGCCATAGTTGATACCATTCGTAGAGAAAGAGAAGCGATAGGAATTGAACCAATGGTGGTTTCTGCGAAACATCTCCACTTTGAGATAATCGCATATCTTATCAATCAAGTCTATCTCCAAGAAGGGCTCGCCACCAATAAAGTCCCAAATTACACTCTCCTCTTTCATATCTTCCTCATGATCGAGGATATAGTCAATAGCAGCCTTTGCTATCTCCCAGGACATCCGCTCCTTCGAGTTCTTGCCTACGAGGTAGCAATACTTACAAGCAAGCTGGCAGTCTTTGGTAACAATGAAAGTGATATTCTTTGCCATACCAAACTGCCTAACACTTTCGGTAGGATATTCTATCATATTTTTTGAATTAGAAAATAGCCATTGTGCCTGTACAACTAGTTGCACACATTCCGCTACATGAATTTCGACAGGAGCTATTACACCCATAAGCACAATTACCTCCACATCCTCCTCTACAGGTCGTAGAACAAGAATATTTACAAGATGACGTACAAGAATTTGAGCAGCGGCCACCACAAGAGGTATTACAACCAGTGATACATCCTTCTCGGCAGCCCGTAATACACTGAGCATTACATGTTGTCTTACAACTTCCGCTACAATTTCTACCGCATCCACCAGCGCATTGTTGTTTACAGCCTTGTTGACAACTATTTAAGCATCCATTACTGCATCCACTTTGACACCCATTACTACAACTACCAGAGCAACTATAATCACAGTTGCTTTGGCACTGACTAGTACACGTTGTTGTACATAATCCAGAACATGAGCCATTGCACCCTAAAGGAGTATTTCCGCTTGATTGTACAACAGCTTGAACACTCTGCGGAATGAGAACACAGCCAAGGATTGGCAATATTGCCTTAGCTGCAGTTTTGAAGAACTCTCGCCGGCTCTGAATATCATCTTTATCCATAATAATTAATAAGCGTATGTCATTTTATTACCAGAATAATCCCAACGTACAGTTATTGCAAATCCTGAACCATCTGAAAAGCGAAAATTCAGCGTTCTGACTTCGTCATCATCTGTATAATTTACACGTGTTGCCACATATTCGCTTTTCAATACAGACGGTTTTCCATAAGCAACTTTATCCTTTGCACATGGGAAAGAGTATTTTTCCAAACAGCTTTTCATGGTCTGACACTCATCCGTAATATAATACTCAAATGTGCAATTTCTGTCAACCCATCCACTATTAAGTTTCGCAGCCTTCCACTCTTGACGTGAAAGTTCGCCCAACCCTAAATCACTATACCTATAACGAAAGTAAAAATCCCTAGGATTACCAAGTAAGGGATAAGCATACACCCAACCATCATTGCTATAATAATACTTCCAATGTGAACTACTCCAATTATCCCAAGTATAACTAGTAAAAGCGGAATAAGACTGAGCATTTAGGCTTACAGGGCATACACCAAGCATCACTATTGCGAAAAACAGCATGCCAAATAAATGTTTTTTACCTATCATAATTATCAACTTGATTAAAACAAATTACTTCGAAATAACACGACAGCTATCAGACCAAATCATCCTTCCTTCTTCAAATAGACACATATTTTTATATTCACCAAAAGAAGCATGATGATAGATATCAGAAGCTGTTAAAGCCAAACCATCAGCTACCGCCTCATATTGAGAAGGCTCTGCAATTCCTCTTACATCATCCTCTATGACGTAAGCCCTTCCTCCAAACTTATATTCTAATCGATATAGCATATTAGAACTTCTTGAAAGCCATCAGGTTCCAATATGGCATTAAAACAATAGAGTTATACATAAATAAAAAAGCGCGGAACCTTTTCTGTCACTCGTTCCACAGTGTAAAGGCTCTGGCATCGCCCAAGTTGTCGAAACGAGCAACGCCGAAAGCCCCACGCCGATGTAAATATATAATCCACCTGCACTGACAACGAACAAGAAATGTTCGAAGCCAATGATGGCTGTATATAATACACCTCATGAGGCGTTCCCGTTGCTTTGTTCTTGACAACTTTTGCTCGAACTGCCAGATTCTTACACTGTCAAAACCAAAGCGTACAAAAACGCCTTAATACTATATGTAGTCTTCCCCCATCCTCTGCCAAATAAGGCATTCTGTGAGAGAATAGACGCTGCAAATATAGTAAAACCTATCGAAATCACCAAACTTTTATCGAAAAAAGTGAAGAGAAAGATTGCTTTTTCGATATAAAATCGTATCTTTGCACTTTGAACAGCTAAAATCAGTAGCATTATGCAAGAACCCGAAAAGAAATATAACGATGAAGACAATATGCTCGTCAACGACTTGCGCTCCATCGTCAGCAAAGCTCGCAGCAAAGCATTTGCTGCCGTCAATTATTCTCTGGTGGAAAGAAACTGGAGAATAGGACAACGTATTGTGGAACAGGAACAGAACGGAGCATCACGTGCTGAATACGGAAAGCATATAATAGAAATCGCTTCGGCTGCTCTTACAGAGGAATTCGGGAAGGGATTCTCCAAGACTAACATAAAGAGTTACAGACGTTTCTATAACTTTTTTCCGGATTTAGGAATTGGGCAGGCAGTGCCTGCCCAATTGGAAAAACAAAAACAGCAGGCAGTGCCTGCTATATTTACCGCACTTGTAAAAGAGGAGTATCAAACTCACTTTACAAATTTGAATATCCTTCCTTGGACCCACTACGAGCGTCTCATCCGTGTAGAAGATAAACAAGCTCGTGAATGGTATGCAAAGGAAGCGTTCAACGAAGGTTGGAGTTACCGAACCCTCAACCGCAATATCAACACCCTATATTATGAACGTCTTCTTATGTCAAAGAAGAAGCGACCTGTCGTTGACGAGATGCAAGACAAGACAAAGGCTTATCAGCAAGACAAACTCGAATACATCAAATCACCAGTTGTCTTGGAATTCCTTGGATTACCGGAAGACCCCTCCCTTGCAGAATCAAAACTGGAGACAGCCATCATCAACAACCTAGAGAAATTCTTGATGGAAATGGGAAAGGGATATGCACTCGTGGCTCGTCAGCAACATATTCGAACCGAGGAAAACGACTACTACATCGATTTGGTGTTTTACAATTACCTCATCAAATCATTTATTTTGGTCGATTTGAAGGTAAATCGCATCACTTACCAGGATGTAGGACAGATGGATATGTATCTTCAGATGTACGACAAGATGAAAAAAGGACCAGACGACAACCCTACCATCGGCATCATCCTTTGTACCGAGACCGATTCGGATGTGGCACGATACTCTACCCTCGCCAAAAACGACCAGATGTTCGCAGCAAAATACAAGTTATACCTGCCAGACAAGGAAGACTTGAGAAGAGAAATCGAACGACAGAAGGAACTGTATCTAATGGCTCATCCTGAAGAAAACGATAAAGAGTAATTCTTCTGGCAGTATCAGAATAATCAGAAGGAACCATTACAAAAAGGTCAGACGCTGTCTGACCTTTTTGTATCTCATTTTCGTATAACTATCCATTTATCTATAAAATCATCACTTTTTCTTGCATAAAGTTTGCAATTTCCAATATTTATGCTTACCTTTGCCGTTGTTAAGAGGGAACTCATAACACATTACCAAATATCTTATCATCAAATAAGAAAGGAAATAGCAAATGGAACTGAAAGAGACTTTCCAAAAAGTGAAGGCAGCCAGCAAGACTTTGGGCTTGCTCAGCGACGAACAACGTAACGAAGTGCTAAAGGCGGTGGCTGACGCTATCATCGCAGAGACTCCTGCGCTCCTTGCAGCAAACGCAGAAGACTTGGCGAAGATGGACAAGGCTAACCCGCTCTACGACCGATTGCAACTCACAGAGCAGCGACTCCAGGATATTGCTTCGGATATGCGACACGTCAGTACCCTGCCCTCACCGCTCGGAAGAGTTCTCAAAGACAAAACACTCGAAAATGGATTGCACCTGCAGCGAGTAGCCGTTCCATTCGGAGTCATCGGCATGATTTACGAGGCCCGTCCTAATGTTACCTACGATGTTTTTTCACTCTGTTTCAAGAGCGGAAATGCTTGCGTACTGAAAGGTGGAAAGGACGCAAACAGCTCTAATACAGCAAGTATCGAACTTATCCACAAAGTGTTGATAAAGTATGGAATCAATCCTGATGTGGCAACTCTCCTACCTGCTACCCATGAGGCTACCGGCGAAATGCTGAATGCCGTGGGCTATATCGACCTCTGTATTCCTCGTGGCGGAAAGAAGCTTATCAACTTCGTTCGTGATACCGCCAAGGTACCGGTTATAGAGACCGGAGCCGGCGTGGTACACTGCTACTTCGACAAGGATGGCGACCTGGAGATGGGCAAGGCGATTATCACCAATGCCAAGTGCCGAAGAGTGAGCGTATGCAATGCACTCGACTGTCTGCTGATTCACGAAAGCAGATTAAACGACCTCCCTGCTCTCTGCGAGGGACTCGCCGAGAAACAGACCAAGATTCATGCAGATGTCAAGGCTTACGAAGCCTTAAAGGGACACTATCCTGATACCTTATTATATAAGGCAGAGGAAAGCGAGGCGAAAATGAAGGAGGCAGGTTTGCTGACTGCGGATTGCAAATCAGCAGGCTCAACAGAAGCAGATGCTAACATGAAGAGCATCTGGAACACTGAATGGCTCAGCATGCAGATGGGTATCAAGACCGTAGCTTCGGAAGATGAGGCACTCGACCATATTGCTACCTACGGAAGCGGACACAGCGAGAGCATCGTTTCCAACAACGAAGCAGCCCAGAAGAAGTTCCAGGCATTGGTAGATGCAGCCTGCGTTTATGTAAACGCCCCTACCAGCTTTACCGATGGTGCACAGTTCGGATTGGGCGCAGAGATTGGCATCAGTACCCAGAAGCTTGGAGCCCGCGGACCAATGGCACTAGAAGAGATTACCACCTACAAGTGGTTGATTACTGGTCAGGGACAGACAAGAGCCTAACAGGACCCGCTCCGTATCTGCTCCGTACCCTCTCCGTACCAAGTCTTAGTTTCTGCCATGTTTGCAAGATTTGCATGCAAACTTTGCAAGCATCAAGATTCAAGAAGAAAGATCCAAGAGCAATATATATCAGAAATAACAAATAAAAAACGAAATAACAATGAAGACATTCTTTAATGTTGAAGACCTTGGCGACTTGAAAGCAGCACTCGCCGAGGCACAGGAAGTGAAAGCAAACCGTTTCGGTTATCAGGAGTTAGGCAAGAACAAAACCTTGCTGATGATATTCTTCAATAACAGTCTCCGCACCCGACTGAGTACACAGAAGGCTGCGATGAACCTGGGCATGAATGTGATCGTGCTCGACGTGAACGCAGGTGCCTGGAAACTGGAGACAGAGCGTGGCGTTATCATGGATGGCGACAAGAGTGAGCACCTGCTTGAGGCAATCCCAGTGATGGGTAGCTTCTGCGACCTTATCGGTGTGCGCAGCTTTGCCGGCTTGAAAGACCGTGACTACGATTATGCCGAGACCATCGTCAACCAGTTTGTAAAGTACAGCGGTCGCCCAGTCTTCGCTATGGAGACAGCCACCGTTCACCCACTCCAGGCATTCGCCGACCTCATCACCATAGAGGAGCATAAGAAGGTGGCTCGTCCTAAGGTAGTCCTGACCTGGGCTCCTCATTGCCGTGCCTTGCCTCAGGCTGTTCCGAACTCATTCGCCCAGTGGATGAACGCAGCCGATGTTGATTTCGTGGTTACTCACCCTGAGGGCTATGAACTCGACCCTAAGTTTGTGGGCAATGCCAAGGTGGAGTACGACCAGAAGAAGGCGCTGGAAGGTGCAGACTTCGTTTACGCCAAGAACTGGAGCTGTCCGGGTGTGAAAGACCCAGCACAGTATGGTGAGATTCTGAGCAAGGATATGAGTTGGACCATCGACGAGGAGCACATGAGCTGGACCAATGATGGCTGCTTCATGCACTGTCTGCCTGTTCGCCGCGGTCTGATTGTTACCGATGATGTCATCGAGAGCAAGAACAGTCTGGTGATTCCAGAGGCAGCCAACCGTGAGATTTCAGCCGAGGTTGTCATCAAGCGTATGCTCGAATCACTCTAAAGCAGGAAATAAGAAAAAGATAGGGGGAAGTAAAGGAAAACAAGCCTTTACTTCCCTCTTTTTCGTTCTATCCAGCCTAATCCTATCCCCATATCTCGGTATTTTTATCTTTTCATCCTGTCTATATTCTTATATCTCAGATATTATCCGTACCTTTGCTGGCGAAAAAAGAAAAACAAGATGGACAAATACATAATACTATCACCAGAAGCTAAGGGTTCATTCAATGATCGCCTTAACTTTCTGTATCTAAAACTAGGTAACATTCTCGATACAGAGAAACTGGAAAATCGTACCTTGCAATATTGTAAGGTATTCCTCAGCGACTCCCAGAACCAGATAAGAGAGTTCGAAGAATCTCTCCTTTATCAGGAGTTTCTGAAAGGTACAAACCTCACTATCGTGGAACAGACTCCACTGAATGGCAGCAAGGTGAGCCTGCTGATCAAGACTACGGATGAAGCTACACCCATCTTATTCCACAGTCTTCGTCTTACAGAAGAGGAAGCAAAGGGAAAGGATTCGTACGAGCAGACCCATTTTCTCTTCAATAAATATCTGAAGACTATTGAAGGTACGGATATGACCATGGAACGCAACCTGGTTCGCACCTGGATATACGTCACCAACATCGATGTAAACTATCAGGGCGTAGTAGAAGCCCGCAATGACATCTTCGACAAAGAGGGATTGACTGCCGACACCCACTACATTGCCAGCACAGGTATCGGTGGTGCCACTCCGGTACGCCACGCAGCTGTAGCCATCGACTTCCTCACCATCCCCCATATCAAGGAAGAGGACAAGAAGTATCTCCGGGCACTGGAACATCTGAATCCAACCCATGAATATGGCGTAGCCTTCGAAAGAGGAACCCGGCTTACGCTACCTACCCATACCCTCCATCCAGAAGGAAGCCAGCAGTTCAAGCAACAATACTTCATCTCTGGCACAACCAGCATCAACAAGCATGGAGATGTGGTCTATGAAGGAGACATCGTGCGCCAGACTGGCAAACTGCTTGAAAACATCGGCGCCCTGCTGAAAGATGGCGATGCCACGATGAATGATATCCAATACTTCATCATCTATCTGCGCGACATCTCCGATTATCATACGGTAGATAGAATGATGCAGCAATTTTATCCACAGATACCCCGCATCATCGTGGAGGCAAAAGTATGCCGCCCCGGCTGGTTGATAGAGATGGAGTGCATTGCTGAAAAAGAATCATGTTCTACAAAATAAAGAATTATCAAGATTCTGCTATCTAACCGTCGTCGGAATCCTCTTATCACTCATGATTTCATTTCCTGCCGCACGGGCATCCAGCTCTACCGGTTTGGATGTGAAATCAGGTGTATTATAGGAATCCAGCAATTCGTCGTAGTACTTTTTCGGATTGCGCTGAGGCAAGAGGAACGGCTTGCTTACATTGCCCTTGTCATCGATGCAGGCAAGATAAAGACGGGTATAGAGACCGTCACCACGGCGAGATGTAAAGACAAACCAATGGGAATCCCTACTCCAGTTGTGCCAGCTATCTGTATTCCTGCTATTGGCAGCTGTCATAGGTCGAGCCTGTCCCGTCTTCAAATCCAGCAGCCAGTTGTCCGCTTCCTTGTGCCAGATAGGGAAACAGCCATAATCGCTCATCGTAAACATGATATACCTGCCATCATACGAAGGACGGGGATGGGTAGCACTCTTGCCCAGTTCACGGGCATTGAAGATGGTATCCACCTTGTTGCCAAACTTACCCGTAGCTGCATCGAAACCAATCTTGCAGATATTATATCTGATATCCTTATACCCGCTTGGGATAGGTTCTGCCGTAGAAGAGCAGAAATAGAGCGTCTTGCCATCAGGCGAGAATACCGGATAAGTCTCGTAATGGTCTTTCGTCATCAGGAGCGAATCCAATATCAGTTCATGGGTTGCTGGCTGATAAACGAAGACATCCGATGCCTGGTCGAAAACTTCGATGCGCTCATCCTTCACGGCATGGAAACTCTGATGAGTGGTATTGGTGCTGTAAGCACAATACTTGCCCGACGGATGCCAGTAAGGATAAACCATCGAGCCCTTCAGGGAATCGTTCTTTGCCTTCAGCCACTCCCGCTTTCCGTTCTGAGAAACCAAGGTAGCACCATGGTCACCACGCACATGGAAGGTAAACTGGTCGGGATTGGTTCTGTTTGCCGTATGACAGTTGAGACAGGCACCCGGTGCTGCGGTATTCTCTAGGATTGCCGTTTCCTCAAAGTTACTCAAGTTGCGCTGATAGATGCCCAACTTGCCATACACCTCATAACCAGGAGCGATGCGACGATAAGTCACCCCCCAGTCATCAAGAGCGTATGGACTGACATGGATATCGAAGTCCTGATATTTGAACCTTTCACCATTTTTCAATACATACACTGAGACGGTGAGTTTTCCGCCCCAGCCCGTCCGAGAACGGCCTCCCCCTTATTTTTTCTCAAGAAGTCGTGCCACTCCTCTACATCAAAGTCCGCATACTTCTTGTCGTAAGAATATAGCCCCTCTATGGTTTTCGGACCTTGCACACATACATACATATCCTCAATATCCTCGTCCGCCATGTTAAAATCGAGCGGTGCGATATTGGCAGGAACTGTAACCCCAACATAATCGGGGAATATCTTAGGGAATTGATTGATTTCCTTGGCATCTTTCCACGGCGAAGGGTAACAACATGCACTAAGCGAAGCCATCACCACTCCAACCAACAAAGAGCACAATAAAGATTTTATCGTTTTCATTTTCTAACCAAATATTATCAACGTGTATTATGCACTAATTATCAGCAAGATTGCCAACTTAACATTTAACACTTAACATTCAACATTAATATATAGTTTTCTTTTCCTCCTTCTTAGCTTCCTCCTTGTCTTGTATCACCATATAGTGCCAGGCATTGGATACATACGGCTGCTGATTAAGCTGAGGATTCTTCGGATTCTGCATATAGAGCTGAATGAAGTTGAGCGTATTGTTCACGTTCTGTGCATCCACACTATATGGAATGGAACGCGGATCGCTATGCGTCTTCATCCAGTTGCCGATGAGAATCTCCTGGAAGGAACGTGGAATATGATTGTAGCCCACGAATCTGCCCAGCGGATAGTACTGCACGAACTTCTCCATATTGCGCTGCAGGAGTTCGTAGCACATCAGATATTCGTATGCCATCCTGTTATGGTTATCATTCAGGAAGAGCAAGCCCAGCATCTGGTCCATCTCCCGGTCGCTGAAGAGGAAGTCCTGCTTCTTTTCGCGATACTTGCGCAGCTTGCCATAGATAGGATGCCGGTTGATAGCCTTCTCATTACCCAGCAGCGCCATGGTCTGGTTCGCCCAGTTGCTATAGAAGAGCGTCTTCTGCAGTCGGCGGAGCAGCTTGGCTGCTACCTTGTAATTACCGTTGATGATTTCGCACTCTATAATCCTGCGGGTCAGACGGGCACTCTTGCGATAATTAGGTATCGCCTCCTGCGCCTCGAACATATATCTTTCGGCATCATTCACCATACCCAGACGGAAGAAGATTTCGGCAGTAGATACTGGCGAAATCATATCGCGGGTAAAGGTAGGAAACAAGCCCTCGCCTCCATTCTGATAGAACTCGAAAAGACGATCGGCAAGAACACCTTTCTGGCTCAAGGCAAGATTCACACACGATACACTGAGCGGTGTGGTAGCCGGCTTCTTCTCTGCCTTCTCTATAATCTTATCCCACTGTTCGGTGCGAACCAGGAAATCATAATCTATCAGGTCGTAGGTCATTGCATCAAAAGAAGCCTTGATGCCGAACCATGAAGCCACAATCACCAATACATAGCTCAACACTATGACCACTTTGGATTGCTGCAACTTCTGCAAGGATTTCCGGTGGCATGGAATCATCCCCAGAAAAGGAATCACAACAGCCCATACCATCACAACAAAAGGCAACGGAGATACGACACCCGGATAACGATAATAATTGAGTCCGGCAAAGATGCGGTGCATTGGATACTGCAGCGTCTGCGTGCTCAGCAGGATCCAAGCTATGGTAAGCACAAGGATGCAGACTGAATAGCCTATTCCGGAAAGGATACTGTCCTTCTGTTGCGCATTCTTCAGCGTATCACCTATCATCAGGGCGGCATAAAGGAATACCACCGGACCCAGGAACCAATAAACCAATGCCGTGCTTACCAGTTCGAACACCACCTTTACCAACCGGTTGTGGAATCGGTTGTGAATCCATCCCATCAGCAGAGCTCCGAAAAGTGCAACCACAAAAGAAAGCAGGATGTTCTGGTCGCCCATGGCGCACCACAGGGCGATGCCTGGAAGGAAACTCAGGAGATAGCCCGGGAAATCATGCTTGGCTCCATATTGCTTCATCAGTTCCCATACGACAGTCTGAATGCCTATCAGGAGCAGTCCGATGAAGGCACCACCCAATACTGGCATATAGTAGAACTGTACCAGGAATTCGCTGATATAGTCGGCTAATCCTCCCGGCAGCACAATGCGCTCCAGGAAATAGTTGGCATCAAAGAGAAACATCTGATACTGTTCCTGAAAGCAGAGCCCGCCTACGAATGGCACTGCCCAAAATATCACTACAGCCACGCCGAAGAGCAACGACAGCAGCGGTTTCCAAGTTTTAGTGATCAAATTATTCATTTTTATCAGGTATTAATTTTAATTTCCATTTTCATTTCTCCTTTCACAGCTACGCTAAACTTCTATGGCTCAAGACGTTTAGTGTGAAGGGAGATTCCATTGTCTTCATTGCCTTTATTGTATTCATTGCCTTTATTGTCTTTTGCCAGGAAATAGATAGGAGCATTTATTGCCCCCTCCTTTACCAGAAGCCCTTTCTCGGTAAAATGCTTCAACCATTTCAAGGCTGTCTGCTGGCGCAGGGAGAAATGGTATTCCATATCGCGCCGGCAAATATAGTCATGCTCTTTTATGAAAGCCACAATCTTATCCCACAACTGTTCTTCGGTGTATCTGCGAGACTTCGTAGTATATTTAGAGCGTTCGAACCTTACCTGGCTAGCCACCTCGTTCAACAATTCGGCAGTAGGCTTGAAGTTGATGTTACGCAAGCGGATATTATTACCCGTTACCTTATCCATGGATTTACCTTCCGGCAACACCGTTGTAACAGACAGCGAGAGATAGCCCACTTGTGGAAGATAGAAACGGGCGCCATGAGAGAGCTCGGTCACGATAAGATCGTGCAGCGATGTCATTACAGCCTGCACATCACCCCTGGTAAGCGAACATGCCTGCTCTATATGCTGCTCTATCTGTTTACTGGTCATCGGTTCGTGGTCACGCAACCGGACAAATTTCTGTTCTCCACCTTCGCCCTTCGAGTTATGGATGGAATGGATTTCATACTTTATTGCCATAGTTTAGTATTATTAGCTGTCATTACAAGTATGTTATAAGGCGCTAAGTACTAGTGATATAAGCTTGAAGTTGCAGGACTTTCCGACGTGCGTCGAACGATGCACGTGCTCACACCGAACGCCGCACGCACTTACTTCGTCCGATGCACGCATTCACACCGTTCGGTGTGAGTCGCAAAGTTACCCTGTAATAAGCTCTAAGTTGTACAAGCATACACTACTAAACCTACTTGCTTACAGCATACAAAAGTACAATAAAAACTCGTAAACACCAAATCTTTTCAGCAATTATACAAGAAAGTACGGAAGAAAAGCCAAAAAGGTCAACTTCACCTTACTAAAAGACAGGTCATTACTTTTTATTTTGATAGTTATGTTATTTTAGCTGTATTTCAAGCGAAACGATGTGGGTATCTTTTAGTGGTATCGCTCACATTCGTATCACCGCTGCAAAAGTACAATACTTTTTCGAAAAAAGGTGATACTTTTTTACTCAATTCGTGTATTATTCGTAAGAAAGGTTATTTTTTTAATAAAAAGTCGATAAACACGAAAGATTTATTAACTTTCGTGTTTATCGTACACTTAACATTTTAACAGTATTAATGGTACATTTTTGCACACAAAGCAATAAAGTATCATTATTTTGCGTCCTTCACCTACTTTGTCGCAAGGAAATTGCGCACAGGATTGGCATACATTGCTAAAATCTTCTCCTTCAGGAAGGCTTCATCCTTGTCAGGAAGTTCAATCTTTGCCAACTGTCCTGCGATATATTTCTCGAAGCGATCCTTATCTTCCGGTGTATATTCTGAAGCATGAGCCTCAGTATTCTCCAAGAGATCGAGCGCCACATAATTGCCAGGATAGAGACGGTAGTGGCTATGTATCTCATGATCAAGATGGGCAGCAATGGTATTGAAGAGTTCCTGCTTCGGCATCTCAGGGTCGAGGGTATCCAGATACTCATCGATACATGAGGATGCATGATAATGCACATGTCCCTTGTAACCGAAGATACCTGTCTGCATACTTACGAGATCATCCATAGGTCCCTTCTTCCATCCTTCCACGTCACGCTTCTGCTGATACTCCTTAGCCTTGAGGAAGTCGCAAGGATCATACTCATAACTGATAGACAGCGGTACGAGATGGAGCTGCTTCAATCGTTCGATAATGCTGCCTTCACCGCCCATCGCCATCATCTGGAGGATGCTCTTCTGGGTACGGTCATCGCTATCCTTGGCTCTACCCTCTCGCTGGGCAATCCAGATATTCTCGTTCTTCTCCTTGATGGCAAAGTGCATATAGTCGGAAAGGCGCTTGCTTGACATCAGCATCTGGCGCATGCTCAGGGCACGCTCCACGATAAACGCCTTGTTGACACGTACCAGGTCTTTTACCCAAGGAAGCGACAGAAGATTATCTCCGATAGCAATCTCGCAGGTGGTCTTGAAGCCATTGTCGATAAGCATTACATCGAGGATTGCTGAATCGAGCACGATATCACGATGGTTACTGATGAAGGTATAGTTGCGGGTATTATCGATGGCTGCGCAATCCATCTCACAACCCGTTGCAGCCTTCTTCAGGATGCCTTGAACAAAATCGTAGGCGAAAGCCAACTGGAAGTCGAGATTGGTCTTGCAAGCCTTCAACTTCTGGGCAATCATCTCAAAAGGAACTTGTGGATAAAGATAAGCAAGTACTTGCTTGAACTGTTCGTTTGAAAGCAAACGGTCGAACACCTCAGGAAGGTCTTCTGGCTCCCAAGGTCGAATGGTATCAAATTCTTGAGGGATCTTCATAATATATACCTTTTTAATATATACCTTTTAATATATATGGCTCTGCGAGAAAGTCGCAGAACCATATATGTGATTTATAAATTCTAGAACTGATTCTCCACGATGTCGCTGAGCACATCCTTGATGTCAAGGCCTGCAGCGCGCACCTGCTGAGGAATGAAGCTGGTAACGGTCATACCTGGAGTGGTATTGATCTCCAGCATATTCACCTTGTCCTTACCGTCCTTATCCTTAGAGATGATATAGTCGATGCGGATGATACCATTGGCATGGAGGATATCGTAGATGCGGGATGTGGTCTTTGCCACCTCTTCTGCAGTCTCAGGAGAGAGACGGGCTGGAGTGATTTCCTGTACCTGACCATTGTACTTGGCATCATAGTCGAAGAACTCATTGCTGGTTACCACCTCTGTAGCTGGCAAGACAACAGTCTTCTCGGCTGTCTTGTAGATGCCCTGAGAAATCTCAGTACCATCGAGGAACCCTTCAATCATCACCTCGTTGCTCTCCATGAAAGCTACACGGAGAGCTGGAGCCAACTGGTCAGCATTCTTCACCTTGCTCACACCGAAGCTACTACCGTCGGCAGCAGGCTTTACGAAACAAGGCATACCGATGCGCTCGGCAATCTCGTCCTCATCATACTGTTCGCCACGACGGAGCAAGATACTGTCAGCCACGTTCACACCGAAACCACGCAGGTAGTTGTTGAGCACATACTTGTCGAATGTCATAGCCTCTACCAGCACACCGCTTGTAGAATATGGCAAGTGGATGAGGTCGAAGTAGCCCTGCATCACACCATTCTCGCCAGGCTGTCCGTGGATGGTGATATAAGCATAATCGAAATAGATATGCTTGCCGTCTTTCACAAACGAGAAGTCGTTCTTGTCAATATCAATAGTCTCACCGTTATCTAAAGCCACGTGCCAGTCGGTGCCCTTTACATCGACGAGATAGATATGATAACGCTCCTTGTCGAAGAATGAGTACAAACCCTGACCTGAGCGCAAAGAAACATCGTGCTCAGAAGAATCACCACCACATACGATGGCTATCGTTCTCTTGCTATTTTCCATAATCTCTAAATATTTTTGAATGTATCTTTTGTGGTGCCTGCGATGAAGCCGCGCCACTTTTCTATTAATTGTCTAAAATCTTCCGGCCACTCACTGTCGAAGTCCATCTGCTGCTTGGTAACAGGATGCACGAAACCGAGGGTCTTGGCATGGAGAGCCTGACGTGGGCAGAGCTTGAAGCAATTCTGCATGAAAGCCTTGTAGCTGCTGCTGCGCTGACCTCTCAGGATCTCGGCACCACCGTAGGTCTCATCCATGAAGAGCGGATGACCAATCTGCTTCATGTGGGCACGGATCTGATGGGTACGACCTGTTTCCAGGATGCACTGCACCAAGGTGGTATAGCCGAAGCGCTCCAAAACCCTATAATGAGTAACCGCACTCTTGCCAATACCGCTATCCGGATCGAATACCTTCATACGGAGACGATTCTTGGGGTCACGGCCGATATTACCCTCGATGCGTCCCTCATCTTCCACGATATTACCCCATACCAGGGCGTTGTAGCTGCGATGGGTAGTCTTGTTGAAGAACTGCTTGCCCAATGCCGTCTTTGCCGTTGGAGTCTTGGCTACCACGAGCAATCCGCTGGTATCCTTGTCGATGCGATGGACCAGACCCACTTCCGGGTCGTTGGCATCAAACTCAGGCATATCGCGCAGGTGCCAGGCCACAGCCTGAATCAGGGTACCATGGAAGTTTCCGGCTCCCGGATGAACCACCATTCCTGCCTCTTTGTTAACCACCATCAACTGGTCGTCTTCATAAACCACATTGATGTCGATTTCTTCCGGCTTGATGCTTGTTTCATGACGAGGGCGGTCGAGCATCAGCGTAACGATGTCGTTCGGGCGCACCTTGTAATTGCTCTTCACCGGTTTACCGTTTACATGAATGAATCCGGCATCAGCAGCCTGCTGAATGCGGTTGCGGCTCTGGTAAGCCATCTTATCAGCCAGATACTTGTCTATGCGGACAGGATCCTGGTTGGCATCCACCTGCACCTTCCAGTGCTCGTAGAGATCATCGCCTCCAAAATCGAAGTCATCCTCTACAGGAGCATATACCTTATTATATATATAATCTAAAAATATCATTCGTATTACTATTGAATTCTTCACTCATCGTTCTTCACTTTTCATTTCTCCTACTCCACCACCTCTTTCTGCTGGTGTTCGTGTGTAGCAGGGGCTGTTTCTGTAGATTCAGTTCCCGGAACCACCTCGAAGTTATCTTCGGTGCTTTCAGTACCATCACCTTCTCCCTCCATCACATCATCGTTCTCGTGATAGACAGGATCCACCATATCGAAGGAGTCGGTAGTGTCGCGCTGACCATTACCTACCTGAATGATGAGCACATCATCGATAGAAACCTTATCGCCAGCCACCACATGCCTGCCCTTAACGAGAATACCATAAACCCAGTCTTCCTCGCCAGGTATGTATTCCGGTGAACCCAGCTTGAATCCCATGGCGGTCAACTTAGCCATCGCCTCTCTCAGAGAACTGTTGTCGATGACATCAGGAATGGTGATGCGAGGAGAATGGTTGGAGTTGATCGTGACATAGATGATATGTCCCGACTTTACCACCTCTCCGAACACCGGCGTCTGCTCCAGGATACAATCGGCAGGGAGCGAACGAACATATCCGGTATCCGAAACCACAATTTCCAATCCGGCATCATCAAGGATGCGGGTGGCATCATTGATATTCTTGTATCTGATATCCGGCACACGGATGGCCTCACCATGATGGGTGTAGATATCGATGCCGAACTTGACACCGACGCAGAGCAAAACCAGCACCAGGAACATGGCGCCCAGGTTGCCCCAGAGATACTTACTCTTAAACTTATTTATAAACTCAGATGAAGTCATTCTTTCTTTTTTGGTGCAAAGATAGGAATAATCGAAGACAATACAAAATAAAACGCCAAGTTTTTGCGTTTCATCACAATATAAAAAGTCATAAAAACACAAAAAGCAGCAAAGAATCTCTCCTTGCTGCTTTTAATGTCATCGTCGAAGACGAATTTCCCTATCGGAAATTACTTTCCGTGGTGCTCGTCAGAAACAGTTAACTTCTTGCGGCCATGAGCACGGCGAGAAGCCAATACGCGACGACCATTCTTTGTTGCCATACGCTCACGGAAACCATGCTTGTTCACGCGACGACGATTGTGAGGCTGAAATGTTCTTTTCATTTTTCTTATTTATTTTTTAATTAATATTCTTCACAAAAGAGCAAAATACGCCCTTTTTGGGCTGCAAAATTACGCATAATTTCTCAAATAACCAAGAAAACTACCAAATTTAGCTTAAATATTTATGTTTTTTTCGATTTTCCCTTTGTTTTTTCATCATTTTGCCGTAACTTTGCACCCGATTACGAGAATAATAATAACATTCAAGATAAAACAAGAAATGATTAATTCACAGGAAATTAAGATTGGAACTTGCATCCGCATGGATGGCAAAGTATGGGTTTGTATCGACTTTCAGCACAGAAAGCCAGGTAAAGGTAACACTGTAATGAACACTAAGTTGAAGAATGTTGCTGACGGCCGCGTGCTGGAGCGTACATTCCAGGTTGGTTTCAAATTGGAGGATGTTCGCGTTGAGCGTCGCCCTTATCAGTACCTCTACGAGGACGCTACTGGTTGCATCTTCATGAACCAGGAGACTTTCGAGCAGGTGCCTATCGCTAAGGAGAACGTTACTGGCGGTCAGTATATGAAGGAGGGTGACGTAGTTGAGGTTGTTACTGATACTACAGACGGTACTATCCTCTTGGCTGAAATGCCAGCAAAGACTACCCTGAAGATCACTCACTCTGAGCCAGGTGTAAAGGGTAACACTGCTACCAACGCTACCAAGCCAGCTACTCTCGAGACTGGTGCTGAGGTTCGCGTTCCTTTGTTCGTTAACGAGGGCGAGACCATCCAGGTTGATACTCGTGACGGCAGCTACCTCGGTCGTGTAAGCGAGTAATCCGTCTTTCAACAAGAAGATTACGCTCTTATCGAGCAAACTTAACCCTTAATAGTAAGAAGAATGAAATATTCCATCATAGTACCAGTATTCAACCGTCCTGACGAAGTGGACGAACTGTTAGAGAGCCTTACCCATCAGACGGAGAAGGACTTCGAGGTTGTCATCGTAGAGGATGGCTCACAGACTCCCTGCGAGGAAGTGTGCAAGCGATACGAAAACCTGATGGATATACATTATTACTATAAGGAGAACTCTGGTCCGGGTCAGAGTCGCAACTATGGTGCCGAGCGTGCCAAGGGCGAGTATCTGCTGATACTCGACAGCGACGTAGTCTTGCCAGAGGGCTATCTGAAGGCTGTAAGTGATGAGTTGAGCCGTGAACCTGCCGATGCTTTCGGCGGACCAGACAAGGCACACTCATCATTTACAGATACTCAGAAAGCCATTTCTTATTCCATGACTTCTTTCTTCACCACCGGTGGTATCCGTGGCGGAAAGAAGAAGATGGATAAGTTCTACCCTCGTTCATTCAACATGGGCATCCGCAGGGATGTTTATCTCAAGTTGAATGGCTTTTCAAACATGCGTTTTGGTGAGGACATCGATTTCTCCATCCGTATCTTCAAGGCAGGCTGCCGTTGCCGTCTGTTCCCTGAAGCATGGGTATGGCATAAGCGCCGCACCGATTTCCGCAAATTCTGGCGACAGGTATATAACAGCGGTATCGCCCGCATCAACCTCTACAAGAAATATCCCGAGAGCCTCAAGCTCGTACATCTCCTGCCGATGGTCTTCACCGTGGGCGTGATAGGTACGCTCCTTCTGCTCTTCTTCGGTTTCTTGCCGTATATGCTGGGCACCGTCCACGTATTCCCTACCCTGGGCAATGCGATGGCAGCATTGGGCTGCATCGGCCTACTTGGCATCATTCTCTATATCATTGCGCTGTTCATCGACAGCAGCAGGGAGAATCACAGTGTGAAGATTGGCGTGCTGAGCATCCGTGCCGCCTTCACCCAACTGATGGGTTACGGCTGCGGATTCCTTTCAGCCTGGTGGAAGAGATGCCTGCTCGGACAAAGCGAATTCAGCGCATACAACAAGACTTTCTATAAATAGATCACACTATGAGTGAGAAGCTTTCTATTTCGCAATGGGCAGAGGAAGACAAACCTCGTGAAAAACTGGAGCGACTAGGAGCATCAGCACTATCCAATGCCGAACTGCTAGCCATATTAATAGGTTCCGGCTCTCAAGACGAGAGCGCAGTAGATTTGATGAAACACATCATGAAAGACTGCGACAACAATCTCAATACTCTCGGCAAGATGACTATCAAGGAACTCACCCGCTACAAAGGTATGGGACCCGCGAAAGCGATTACCGTGCTTGCAGCCTGTGAGCTGGGGAAGCGTCGTGCCCTTGACAAGATAGGCTATCGCCCGGATTTGGGTTCTTCTCTCGCCATCTACAACTATATGCTCCCCAAGATGCAGGATCTCAATACCGAGGAAGCATGGGTATTGATGATGAACCAGAATTTCAAGCTCATCAAGGCTTCCTGTATCTCGCACGGAGGCATTACGGAAACAGCCGTGGATATCCGACTGCTCATCAAGGAAGCCGTACTCAACAACGCCACCATCATCGCCTTCTGTCACAACCATCCGAGCAACAGTCCGCTCCCCAGCAAGGCAGACGACCAGCTTACCCTTCAGATTCAGAAAGCCTGCGAAATCATGCGCATCTTCTTCATGGACCATGTCATCATCACCGATGGAGCCTTTTATTCCTATCACGATAAAGGCAAATTATAGACTTTTTCCGGTATTATTAAGCAGGCACGAAGAAAAAAGTGTCTTTTCTTTTTGTATTGTCCCCATTTTGCAGTATCTTTGTAGGCAAAAACAAAGATTATTATGACACAAGAAGAAAAGACAAAGATAGAAGAAAAGATCGTAGATGTTCTCAAGACCGTTTACGACCCTGAAATACCAGTGAATATCTGGGATCTCGGCATGATTTACAAGATAGACGTAAAAGACGATGCTACCGTAGATCTTGACATGACCTTCACTGCCCCATCCTGCCCTGCAGCCGACTTCATCCTTGAGGATGTGCGCACCAAGGTGGATAGCGTAGAGGGAATCAAGTCTGCCAATGTAAACCTAGTATTCGAACCAGCCTGGGATCAGAGTATGATGAGCGAGGAAGCTCGTGTAGAACTCGGTTTCGAATAGCCCAAACCGTTGAATTATTCACTCTTCATTCTTCACTCTTCACTTAAAAAGAATCGCTTATGAAAAATGTATATTTCCTCTCTGATGCGCATCTCGGCTCGTGGGCTATCCCACACGGCAGAATGCAGGAACGCAGACTCGTACGTTTCCTCGACAGCATCAAGCACAAGGCTGCAGCCATCTATCTGCTGGGCGATATGTTTGATTTCTGGAACGAGTATAGATATGTGGTACCGAAAGGCTACACCCGATTCCTCGGCAAGCTCTCGGAGTTGACGGATATGGGAGTGGAAGTACATTTCTTCACCGGCAACCACGACTTATGGACATACGGCTACCTGGAAGAAGAGTGCGGACTGATCGTTCACCATAAACCACAGACCGTGGAAATTTACGACAAGATATTCTTCCTTGCCCATGGTGACGGATTGGGTGACCCAGACAAGAAGTTCAAGTTCCTGAAGGCGATGTTCCACAACCGCACCTGCCAACGGCTGCTGAATGCCATACATCCACGCTGGGGATTGTCTTTGGGACTGAACTGGGCGAAGCATAGCCGTCTGAAACGTGCCGATGGCAAGGAAGAGCCTTATATGGGCGAAAAGAAAGAATTCCTGGTACGCTTTGCCAAACAGTACATGCAAAGTCACAAGGATATAGACTACTTCATGTTCGGACACCGCCACATAGAGCTGGACCTGATGCTGAGCAAGAAGACCCGCCTGATGATTCTGGGCGACTGGATATGGCAGTTCACCTATGCCGTATTCGATGGCGAACACATGTTTATGGAAGAATATGTGGAAGGCGAGAGCCAACCATAACAATCAATAAGCTACAAGAATAAAGGGCAGCCCGATTTGGACTGCCCTTTATTCTTATCACACGAATCTTATAGTTCTATTGTAATCTTGTTTTATTCCTATCGCAGGATTCTTCCTCCCGAAGAAGTCATATTACTGATAATTTCTTCTTCAGATACCAGATTCTGATCGCCCGGAATCGTATTCTTGATGGCACTGGCCGAGAGAGAGAAATCCAGGCAATACTGGTTCTCATCGCCCCACTTCTGGTGAGCGTGGATATAGGCAGCAATGAAGGCATCGCCTACACCCATCGGATCTACGATAGGCTGTATGTCGTAGATTCTCGTTGTATAGAGCTGATCCTCTACTGCATCATAGAGCAGACCGCTCAAGGTATGATGGCTGCTGGCAATCTGGTTTCTTACAGCCATCACCATCTTCTTGCATTTAGGGAAGAGACGGTGCATCTTGCGGAAATACGACAGATAAGCCTCCCTGTCTATTACATAATTCTCATCCAAAGCCTCGAAAGGAATATGAGGCACTCCACTGGCTACCTCCCACTCATTCTGATCACCGAAGATGATGTCGCTATACTGCATCATCTGGAAGAGCACATCGTGAGGTTCCAGACCATATCCCCAGAGATTCTTGCGATAGTTGATATCGCAGGCGATGGTCAGCCCATCAGCAACCGCCAGCTTGATGGCATCCATGGTAGATTCCATCGCATCACGACTGATGGCGCAGGTAATACCTGAGCAATGGAATACGGCAGCATCAGCCAGTACCTGATCCCATTTTACCATACCACGCTTCAAGGAATAGAAAGAAGAGTTCTTGCGGTCATAGACTACACGGGAGTTGCGCATCGCCACAGCTTCCTCGAAGTAATAGGTACCGAGACGATCGCCACCACGCACCACATGAGAAACATTCAAACCAAACTCCCTGAGATGCATCAGCGCAGCTTCGCCCATCTCGCCGTATGGCAATCGGGTTACATACTCCACGTTATCGCCCAAGTGAGCCAGAGAGATGGCAGCATTTGCCTCACTGCCACCATAGTTGCCGAACATACGGTGACCTTGGAATAATCGTTGATAACCAGGCTTAGAGATTCTAAGCAATATTTCTCCGAAAGTTACAATCTTTGTTTTCATAATTCTCAAAATTTAAGTGATGCTTCCATCCTCAGCAGGCAGGAGCCTCATCATGTAATAATGATAAGAAATAAATAAGGTGAAGACCATCCATTGCTGTCTTGAGTCTTCACCTTATATTATATCGTATTGTGTGGAATTACTTCTTAGAAACCAATTCCATTGTATCGCGAGCGATAACAATCTCCTCGTCGGTAGGAACTACTACTACCTTCACCTTGCTGTCATCGGTAGAGATGATAGCTTCCTCACCACGAACCTTGTCGTTAACCTCCTTATTGATCTTGATGCCAAGATACTCCAGGTTCTTGCAAGCTTCCTCACGGAGACCGGTCTGGTTCTCACCAACACCAGCTGTGAATACGATAGCGTCAACGCCACCCATAGCTGCTGTGTAAGCACCGATGTACTTCTTGATGCGGTACTCGTACATGCGGAGAGCCAGCTGAGCCTTCTCGTTACCCTCGTTGGCAGCGTTCTCGATGTCGCGCATATCAGAAGAAATACCAGTGATACCGAGCACACCACTCTTCTTGTTCAGGAAGTCAGCCATCTCCTGTGGCTTCATGTTCAACTTATCCATCAGATAAGTAACAGCAGAAGCATCGATGTCACCACAACGTGAACCCATCATCAAACCAGCCAATGGAGTCAAGCCCATTGAAGTATCCAATACCTTACCATTCAATACAGCAGCAACAGAGCCACCGTTACCGATGTGGCAAGTGATTACCTTTGAGTTATTCTGGTCAAGACCGAGAATCTCGCAAACACGCTTAGAAACATAGCGGTGAGATGTTCCGTGGAAACCATAGCGGCGTACGTGATACTTCTCGTACAACTCGTAAGGAATGGCATAGAGATAAGCGTAGTCTGGCATTGTGCTGTGGAATGCGTTGTCGAATACGCAAACCTGAGGAGTGCCAGGCATCAATGAATCAACGGCACGGATACCCTTCAGGTGACCTGCGTTGTGAACAGGAGCGAGGTCGCAAAGTTCCTCGATACCATCCTCTACGCTCTGGTCAACGATGACACTCTCCTTGAACTTGTCACCACCCTGCACTACGCGGTGACCTACAGCGTCGATTTCCTTCAAGTCCTTGATGGCGCCGATTTCCGGGTCGAGCAGACACTTGAACACGAAGTTCACACCTTCCTTGTGGTCAGGCATGTCGTGCATGATCTGCTTCTTCTCGCCATTAGGCAATTTAACCTTGATGAAAGCGTTATCAAGACCGATACGCTCTACACCACCCTGTGCCAATACAGACTCATCGTCCATATTATATAACTTGTACTTGATAGATGAACTACCACAGTTCAGAACCAATACTTTCATAATGTTTAGTTTGTTAATGTTATAAATAAAGTTAGTTGATTAAGCCTTCTTTGCATCCTGTGCCTGGCAAGCTGTGATAGCTACCATATAGTAGATGTCATCTACAGAGCAACCACGAGAGAGGTCGTTAACAGGACGAGCGATACCCTGGAGGATAGGACCGATAGCGATGGCACCACCCAGGCGCTGAACGAGCTTGTAGCCGATGTTACCTACCTCGAGGTTTGGAACTACCAATACGTTAGCCTTACCAGCTACCTCAGAATTTGGAGCCTTCTTGGCAGCCACCTCAGGAACGAGGGCAGCATCAGCCTGAAGCTCACCGTCGAGATGAAGCTCAGGGAACTTCTCCTTAGCGATAGCTACAGCATCCTTTACCTTGTCGATGATATAAACGCTCTTGCCTGTCTCCTTGTTGATAGCATCCTTGGCACTACCCATTGTTGAGAAGCTCAGCATGGCAATCTGAGGATCAGCAATACCAGCTACTGACTGAGCAGTATGAGCTGTTGTATAGGCAATCTGAGCAAGCTGGTCTGCTGTAGGGTTTGGAGTTACAGCAACGTCACCCATTACCACTACGCCATCCTGACCATACTGCTTCTGGTCTGAGATGAGCAACATAGCACCACTTACGCAAGTGATACCTGGAGTACACTTGATAATCTGAAGAGCTGGACGAAGCGTATCGCCAGTTGTGCTCAATGCACCAGAAATCTGACCATCAGCACCCTCTGTCTTGATAATCATGCAACCGAGGTAGAGGTTGTTCTTAGTTACGAGTTCACGAGCCTGCTCTATTGTCATGCCCTTCTTCTTGCGAAGTTCAGCGAGCTTCTCAGCATACTCCTCAGTCTTAGGGTTGTTTTGTGGATCAACGATAGTAGCCTTGTCGATGTTGTTAAGACCCCACTGTGCAGCGAGATTCTTAATGTTGGCAGGGTTACCGATGAGGATGATGTCTGCGAGATCATCAGCCAGAACTTTATCGGCTGCTTTCAATGTACGCTCCTCTTCTGCTTCAGGGAGCACGATGCGCTGCTTGTCAGCTTTAGCGCGAGCTACGATTTGCTGTAATAAATCCATTTTATTTCTTTATTTATATAATTTTGTTATCTTCGATAGTAGATTTGCCAATCTAAGAAGGCGCTACGGCTTGTTTTTTGCCGTTTTGCCATATCGACTTTGCAAAAGTACATATTTATTTTGAAATAATACCTATTAATATGTGTAAAAAAAGCTAAAACGGGAGATAATCATTAGCGTAAAGGTTTACGTACTTCACTTTACAGCATTTCCTGTGTCAGGATGCTCTCCAACTCCTCCGCAGAAAGGCGAAGTTTGAACTCGCCCTTGATGGCTACGCTGATTCGTCCCGTCTCTTCAGAAACGATGACGGCGATGGCATCGCTGCTCTGCGAAATACCCAGGGCGGCACGGTGGCGTAGTCCCAATTCCTTGGGAATATCCAGGTTGTGACTCACGGGGAGGATACAGCCTGCAGCCATGATTCGCTTGTTGCTTACCACCATAGCTCCATCATGCAGAGGTGAGTTCTTGAAGAAGATGTTCTCTATCAACCGCTGGTTGATTTTAGCATCTATCTCCTCGCCCGTATCCATGATATCCTTCAGAGGCACGCCTCGTTCGATAACGATAAGGGCACCCACATATTTCTTAGCCATGCTCATGCAGGCCATCACGATAGGCATAATGGTTTCCTTGTTCGCCTCTTTCTGACTCTCCTTACTGGAGTGGAAGAAGCGAACCAGTCGGCGCATACCTTTCTGCGAACCAATCTCATAAAGGAATCGGCGGATGTCTTCCTGGAAGATGACGATAAGGGCGATGACTCCCACACTCACCAATTTATCCAGGATAGAACCCAGCAGACGCATTTCGAGTACCTGGCTTACGAAAAGCCAAATCAGTACAAAAAGCATGATGCCCACGAAGATGTTCAGTGAGCGGGATTCCTTCATCAGGCGATAGACATAGAAGAGCAGCGAGGCTACCAGGAGTACGTCTAACGCATCTTTGATTCCAAACTCTATCATACTCTGCCCTCCTTCATGGCTTCTACGATTTTCACAGCCTCAGCCGCTTCCTTCACATCGTGAACACGAAGGATGCTGGCTCCCTTCATCAGGGCAATGGTATCAAGCACTGCGGTTCCATTGAGCGATGTAGTGGCATCGCCACCCAGCAGCTTGTAGATCATGCTTTTGCGTGAGATACCTACGAGCATTGGAAGTTCCAGTACGTTCAACTTCTCCATCTCATCATAAATCTGATAATTCTGAATGAGATTCTTGCCGAAGCCGAAACCCGGGTCGAGGATGATATCCTTGGCACCCAGATCACGCAACTGCTGTACCTCTCTGGCAAAGCCCTTCATCATCGTAGCAAGCGTTGGCTGCACTGACATTAATATATAAGGTACCTTCAGTTCGCCCACCACCCGGAACATTTCAGGATATTCCTCCTGTCTCTGCTCCAGCGGCACATTGGCGATGCCTGTGATTCCACCTTCTGATACATCGTTGATGATATCGGCTCCCCACTCCTCGATACACTTGCGTGCCAAGGTAGGGCGATAGGTATCTACGGAGACGGCAGCATCCGGTTGCTCCCTGCGAACGATGTCGAGAGCAAACTTCAGGCGTCTTCCCTCCTCCTCTTCCGATACTTCATCGGCACCGGGACGGGTGGAGAATGCGCCCACATCAATGATGCTTCCACCTTCTTCTATGATTTGATTAGCTCTCTGAGCTATCTCCATTTCTGTCTGTTTTCTACTGCCAGAGTAGAAGCTGTCGGGCGTAACATTCAGGATGCCCATCACCTGAGGGGTACTCAAATCCATCAAGCGCCCCTTGATATTAATCGTATATTCCATTGGATTATAACTCTTTAAGCCATTTTTCGCCTGGCTTGGTGTAAGTTCAGGCGATAAAACTTAGGCTAAAAATTGAGCAAACTAAAAAGAACAATGCCAAATAGCTCATAATACTACAATTCTTTAAGCCACTTTTCGCCTGACTTTGTATAACTCCAAGCAATAAGAGCAATAACAACAATAGAAGTTATCATAAAAAATAACGCTAAATAACTCATAAATCCTAATATTTTAAAATTCTATTGGCAAAGTATGCACAGACAATTGTTGCAACTGCGCCAAAAACTAATACGGAAATATCACCTGATGAAGCCGTTCCTTGCAAAAACGGCAACACACCTCCAACCCCAGTTCCCGTAAATATCAACTGGGATAGATTATAGAAATAGCCTGCCAGCTTTTCCTTCCTCACTTTCGTTTTATCTTTTTCATCTCTACTACCCATAAAAAGCCTCGCTTTCCTAAGATATATCGAATATTTCTGCAAAAATAGAAAGAATAATCGAGAAAACCACATTTTTTTGAAAAAATGTTTGCCATGTCCACGATTTAATGTACTTTTGCACTCAAAACAACAGTTATAGACAATGGATATTTCAGAACTCTATCAGATTTACCAAGCGCACCCAGTGATTACCACTGACAGCCGCGACTGCCCAGAGGGCAGCATCTTCCTGGCTTTGAAGGGCGCATCGTTTGATGGCAACAAGTTTGCCGACATGGCTTTGGAGAAAGGCTGTGCCTATGTGATTGTTGATGAAAAAGAGTATGCCAAGGAGGGCGATGAGCGCTATATCCTCGTAGAGGATTGCCTCACCACCTTCAAGGAATTAGCCCGTGAACATCGCCGCCACTTCGATATTCCAGTGGTAGGCATCACCGGCACCAACGGAAAAACTACCACCAAGGAACTCGTCTCTGCCGTTCTCGGCGAGAAGTTCAACGTGATGTTCACCCAGGGTAACTTCAATAACGACGTAGGCGTACCAAAGACCCTTTTCCGTCTCTCTCCGGAAAACGAGATTGCCGTTGTAGAAATGGGCGCTTCCCATCCAGACGACATCCGAAAGCTCGTGGAATACGTGGAGCCAACCTGCGGTATGATTATCAATGTGGGCCGTGCCCACCTGCAGGGATTCGGAAGCTTCGAAGGCGTGAAGAAGACCAAGGGGGAACTCTATGATTACCTCGCAGCCAACGATGCCCTCGTCTTCATCAACGCAGATAACGAGCATCTGATGCAGATGGCTGAGCAGCGCAACATCAACCGCCTCATCACCTACGGCAAGGATGAGAACTGCGATGTATGGGGAGAAGTCATCTCCTGTGCTCCTTTCCTGAAGTTCCGCTGGCGCACAGAGAGTTTCGACTGGCATGAGGTTCAGACCCATCTCATCGGCTCTTACAACATAGACAACATGCTTGCAGCCATCACCATCGGTCTTCATTTCGATGTAAAGCCTCAGCAGATTGACCATGCCCTGGAGAATTACATCCCAAGCAACAACCGTTCGCAGCTGGAAGAGACGGCGCACAACAAGCTGGTGGTAGATGCCTACAACGCCAATCCATCGAGCATGGCAGCAGCCATCGAGAACTTCCGCATGATGGATGTGCCTCACAAGATGGCGATTCTCGGACAGATGGGCGAACTCGGCGAAGTGAGCCACGAAGAACATCAGAAGGTAGTAGATCAGTTGCAGAAAGCCGGTCTGGAGAATGTATGGCTGGTAGGCGATGAGTTCAAGGATATTCCATGCAGCTACCGCAAGTTCCAGAATGTAGAGGAAGTGAAGGAAGCGCTCAAGGAGAACCAGCCTCACGACCATTACATCCTCATCAAGGGCAGCAATAGCGTGAAACTCTTCCAGCTTCCGGAGTTGTTATAAGAAGAACTTTCAGAATGAATAAAATATAAAAGCAAAAAGCCTTGCGGGATTCCGCAAGGCTTTTTGCTTTTATAATATGAATCCACGAAATATAATTCCGCATTACATTACTTGCACATCCCCAGAAAATACTTATGAATCTCCAGGCTTTCGTTCAATTCGGGATGAAAGGCTGTAACCAGCTGCTTACCCTGGCGGGCAGCCACAATCTTACCATCTACTTCCGCCAAGACCTCTGCATCTCCCCACACCTCTTTAATATAAGGGGCACGGATGAAAGTCATAGGGATATTTCCCTCGATGCCCTTCATCGGAGCCTCGATGTAGAAGCTACCCAACTGGCGACCGTAGGCATTTCTCAAAGCCGTGATGTCCATCGAAGCAATGCGCTGGCTAGGCTCGCCCTCAATCTTCTTGGCAAGAAGAATCAAGCCGGCACAGGTACCATAAACAGGCAAGCCGGCAGCAATCGCCTCCTTCACAGGCTCCATCAATCCCAGTTCATTCAAGAGTTTCGCCTGGGTGGTACTCTCACCGCCCGGAATAATCAAGCCATCCTTTGGCTGGTCCCAATCCTTCAACTGGCGAACCTCGAAACTATCCACGCCCAACTGAGCCAACTTCTGTCTGTGCTCAACAAAAGCGCCTTGTAAAGCTAATACTGCTATTCTCATAACATACTTATCTAATATAAAAGCCCCTTCTTTTGCAGGAGGGGCTTTTATCCGTTATCTCATTTATTATTACTTACCTCTTTCAGCCATGAGCAAAGCAATCTCCTGCTCATTGATACCTACCATTGCCTCGCCGAGATCCTCGCTCAACTCAGCCAGCATCTTAGGATCGTTGTAGTTGGTAACAGCCTTCACGATAGCCTGTGCACGCTTAGCAGGGTTACCGCTCTTGAAGATTCCAGAACCTACGAATACACCCTCGGCACCGAGCTGCATCATCAGGGCAGCATCAGCTGGAGTAGCCACACCACCGGCAGCGAAGTTAACCACTGGCAACTTTCCGTTCTCGTGAACATACTTCACCAGGTCGTAAGGAGCCTGCAACTGCTTGGCTGCCTCATAAAGCTCATCCTCGCTCATAGAAACCAGGCGGCGGATTTCGCTCTGCATCATACGCATGTGGGTAACAGCCTGAACCACATCACCTGTTCCTGGCTCACCCTTGGTACGGATCATCGTAGCACCCTCAGCGATACGGCGGAGCGCCTCGCCCAAGTTCTTGGCACCACAAACGAATGGTACGTCGAACTGAGTCTTGTCAATATGATACACGTTATCTGCAGGAGAGAGCACCTCGCTCTCGTCAATATAGTCGATTTCTATAGCCTGAAGAATCTGAGCCTCAGCGAAGTGACCGATGCGGCACTTAGCCATTACAGGGATAGAAACAGCCTCCTGGATACCCTTGATCATCTTAGGGTCGCTCATACGTGAAACGCCACCGGCTGCACGGATATCAGCAGGAATACGTTCCAGCGCCATTACTGCGCATGCACCTGCTGCCTCTGCGATTTTTGCCTGTTCTGGAGTTGTTACGTCCATAATCACACCACCCTTGAGCATCTGAGCCAAGTTGCGGTTCAATTCTTGTCTATTTTCTGCCATAATTCTTTTATTTTTATCTATTTACGGGTACAAAGGAAACACTTTTCGGCGAAACAGCAGAAAAAAGTTCCAAATTCTGCAAACATTGAGTCATTTTGTATAAAGGATGATTCGCAAAAGTATAAGCCATATTCCGAAATATACAAAGCACTACACAGATTGAGCGACAAAGAACAATCTACAGGAAGCTTCCCTTTAAAACTTATATAAATAGGTAAAACCTTGACCTTATATCCCGGAAAATGTTAAACATTAATAATTCAAAGGAGTTTATCTTCTAAGCATCTTTATTTTTTCGTATCTTTGCGAAAAGTTTC
>ERZ791617.80-NODE-80-length-74194-cov-61.1789_pt1 | contig 74194 bp, 59 predicted proteins | sample MGYA00510272_ERZ791617 | MGnify/ENA primary metagenome ERZ791617 (study PRJEB30046, sample SAMN00715200) | human gut metagenome | study: EMG produced TPA metagenomics assembly of the A metagenome-wide association study of gut microbiota in type 2...
ATATGCATATTTATAAACAAGCAAGTTGATATTTATTCACTTGCGAAACTTTAGTTAATTTATATTATGACAGCATCAGTAATCGGCAAAAATATTGTAACTTTGCGATTCAGAAATATAAGCCTAAAAATTTATGAATAAAAGAATGATCAGAAAAATTGTACTCATAGTACTTATGTTTGTACCTTACTTGAGCAAGGCACAGACATTTACAGGTATGGCTGCTGAACAAAAAGCACAGAACACACCTGAAGGTTGGACTGTCGTGGAATTGCCACAGCTGCCGGAAATCACATCGGCAAATACGTTTAACATCAAGGATTACGGAGCCTCTACTTCAGCAGAAGACAACACAAAAGCTATCCAGAAAGCTCTTGATGCAGTCCCTGCTACTGGCGGTATGGTCGTAATACCAGCCGGTATATGGATGTTTGGCAGCAAAGACCAGATGACAAGCCAGACAGAAGTGCTGAGCATCAAGTCGAAAACCATCCTCCACCTAAGTGCTAATGCTACATTAAAACTAGTGGAATACGGCAAGGCTCCAAACAGCAAGATTGTTTTCATTGGCTGCAAAAACAGAGGAAAAGGCATCACGGATATTATCATAGAAGGTGAAGGAGAAACATCTGTCATCGACGGACAGGGTGCCCGCTGGTGGCTTGCAAAGGAGAATAAAGAGACCTTCAACCCTGGAGCAATGATCCGCTTCGAACAGGGCAAGCGCTTCTTGCTTCGCAACTTCAAGATCCAGAACACTCCAGGTGTCAACATCACCATCAGTAATGGTGGAAAGGCCAGCCATGCCACCATCCACGACGTTACAATCAGTGAGCCTGCCTCAGAAATAGGAAAAGGCAAAGCTTCTCATAATACGGATGGTGTTGCCATCTGGGGACCATACGTCAACATCTACAACTGCAATATCAGTAATGGAGATGATAACGTGGTTTGCGACAATGATGCACAGTACATTCATGTATGGGATTGCTATTTCGGAACTGGGCATGGTGCATCCATCGGCAGCTATACCCATAACATCAAACATGTATGGTTCGACAATATCACGATGAATGGTACTACCGCCGGTATCCGCCTCAAGACAGGAATTAATTCGGATGGTACCCTCCGTGGTGGTGGCGAGGAAGACTTCAGGTTCACCAACTTCACCATGACCAAAGTGAAGAACCCATTCTCTATGGATTGCTTCTACGACAAGAAGTATAATAGCGACCCACTGGTAGATAAGGAGAATGCAAGAGCAGTAGATAGCACGACCCCAACCTACAACGGCATCTTGCTCCAGAATGTAAAGACCACAGATGTATGTGCGGGAAATGCCATTTTCCTGATAGGCCGTCCGGAAAGCCATATCAGAAACGTCACACTCGACAATGTGCAGATTTCAGCAAAGAAAGGAATAGATATCCGCTTTGTGGATAATCTGATATTCAAGAATAATTCCAAAATCACGGTCAGCAGCGGGTCTCTATGGCTCAAGGATTTTGATTCGTCATGGGATGACCAATGCAATGCCGTAGCAACGAGCATCAGGAATATCACTACAGCCAGAAAGGAAGCAGACCTTCATGTTTACGACCTGGGCGGACGAGTTGTAAGAAACAATTCGCAAACAGAAGATATCAAAGGACTCAATAAAGGTATTTACGTTTACAACAACAAAAAATACGTAGCAAAATAAGTAACCAACTATTTATCAGTAATAACAATGAATATCAAATCATCATTTGTATGTGTTCTTGCAACAATGGCACTGAGCACTCCTCTTTCTTCTCTAAGCGTAAAAGCACAGGCTCCATCCAAGACATGGAATCCTAACCTGAAGAACGGAATGTACCGTAATCCAGTAATTGACGCCGACTACTCCGACCCAGATGTCTGCCGTGTGGGTAATGACTACTATATGACTTCCTCTTCCTTCCAGTGTTTCCCTGGCCTGCAGATTCTGCACAGTACCGACCTGGTAAACTGGGAGATTATCGGTGCTGCCCTACTCGATGACTATCCTGTATTGCCTGAGTATCAGGGCACAGACTTGGACTGGCGCAAGAAAGTTCAGCATGGCAACTATGTGTGGGCACCCTCTATCCGCTATCACGACGGATGGTTCTACATCTATTGCGGCGACCCAGACCAGGGTCTCTTCATGACCAAGACACAAGATCCTCGTGGTCCATGGGAACCTATCACTTGGGTGATGAAGGGAAAAGGTCTTATCGACTGCTGCCCTCTTTGGGATGAAGACGGAAAGGCTTATCTTTCGCATGGCTGCGCAGGTTCTAGAGCCGGCATCAAATCGGTGCTCTTCGTAGCTCCTATGTCACCAGATGGAACCAAGGTGATTGGTCCTTCGCGCATCGTATATGATGGACACGAAGACCAGCCTACCATCGAAGGAACCAAGTTCTACAAGCGTAACGGCTACTATTACATCATGAGTCCTGCGGGCGGAGTGAAGTATGGCTGGCAGGTAGAACTGCGTTCAAAGAATCCATACGGTCCTTACGAAGAGTATGTAGGGATGGCTCAGGGAAAGAACAAGAAGGTAAACGGGCCTCACCAGGGTGCCTGGGTAGATACACAGAACGGAGAGGACTGGTTCCTCCACTTCCAGGATAAGCACGCCTATGGTCGTGTGGTTCACCTGCAACCAGCCAAATGGGTAAACGACTGGCTCGTCATCGGAGATGACAAGGATGGCGATGGCTGCGGAGATCCTGTTCAGCAGTGGAAGAAGCCAAACCTGCCATCAAGCGGCAATTTCCAGCCTAAGGAATCGGATGATTTCAACAGCTTAGATCTCGGACTGCAATGGCAGTGGAATGGTCCTTACAGTCAGTACTGGTATTTCTGCGATGCCAAGAATTCCAAGTTGCGTCTCTATGGTGTACAACAGGCAGATGATGTAAAGAATCTCTATGATCTGCCTAACGTTCTGCTTCAGAAGTTCCCTACCGAGAACTTCACTGCCACAGCCAAGGTTAAGTTCATTCCTAACCGCACAGAGGCTTACAAGGAGAATGATAAGGTATTGGGCGAAAGCGCAGGCATGATTATGCAGGGAATGGACTATGCTGCACTCAAATTTGTTGATACCAAGGACGAAGGCGTTGTTTTGCAATATGTAACCTGTGAGAAGGCAGAAAAGGGAAAGGCAGAGAAAGTGGTGAAGCAAGTAGCCATCAAGACTAGCAAGCAACCACAGCCTTACACTGTGAAATATGCCGTAGATGACATTCCTTCATCTCGCATCGCCACTCAGGATGTATGGCTCCGCGTAAAGGTTCATAGCGAGGGCATCGCCAACCAGATACAGGCTATCGCAGAATGGAGCTACAGCCTGGATGGCAAGAAGTTTATCAAGATAGGCAATCCGTTTACTGTACGCGAAGGCAAGTGGATTGGTGCGAAACTCGGTTTCTTCAACACCCGCACCGCCAAGAAAAACGATGCAGCCTTCTTCGATATCGACTGGATTCATTTTGAGTAGTTCAAAGAACTCATAAATAAAAGAGCATATTTAGGCTATCAATCAGAATTTTATATAAAAATACCGCTTAATCATTCAAGGCTGTATCTTTAGGTTTATCCTTAAGATGCAGCCTTCTTCTTTTGCCCACCAGCCATAAAAGCACTAAGACGTAGATATTTCCAGCGCAAACGTTTACGTGTATTTTTTCATTAAAATTCGTTCAGATTAAATAATTTTTAGTACTTTTGTGGCAGAAATCAAAGATTCATATCAAAAATCAAAGATTCCTAATGATCTTACGAAAATGAAACACGAATACTTATCGCTAGTAAATTTCAATAGACCAAAACAAATAAACAAGAAATAATAACCTACAAAACAAACATCATTATGTATCAACAACTAAGACGTGCCAGCATGGCACTAGCATTGAGTTCGGTTTGTTTTACTGCATTTGCACAAAAAACAATCCAGGGTACCGTAAAGGATGCTAATGGCGAACCTATGATAGGTGTAACCATTACAGATCAAAGCGGCAAGGCCGGTGGTATTACCGACCTCGATGGTAACTTCACCATCCAAAATGCGAATCCTAATACAGAATTGACTTTCAGCTATATCGGCTGCAAGCCAAAGAAGGTAAAAGTAGGAAGTCAGAAATCATGGAACATCGTACTGGAAGATGACAACGAAGCCCTCGATGAGGTAGTTGTCGTTGGTTATGGTACTATGCGCAAGAGAGATGTCACCGGTTCTATCGCCTCTGTTAATTCAGATAAGATTGCCGCTCGTGGTACAACCAATCTTGCAGAGTCCTTGCAGGGTTCTGTGCCGGGTGTCAACATCACCCAGTCGGGTAGCCGTGCAGGTGCAGGCTTCAATATCCAGGTTCGTGGTCAAGCTTCCATTAACAAGCAGGCTCAGCCTCTCTATGTGATTGATGGTGTAGTTTGCGACAATATGGACTTCTTGAATCCAGACGATATCGACCGTATCGACGTATTGAAAGATGCTTCCTCTACTGCCATCTATGGTTCCCGTGCTTCTGCCGGTGTCATCATGATTACCACTAAGGGTAGCAAGGGTGCAGATAAGGCACAGAAGGCAACCATCTCTTACGATGGATATTATGGTGTGAAGAAGACAGCACGTATGCCAGAAATGATGGGTGCCAACGAGTTTATGGATTACCGTTTTGCCAGATATACAACGCTTGACGGAAAGAGCTATGACGGTTCTAGCCGCAAGGGTGTTGATGCCGATGGACATCCACACTACATCATCAAGAATACCGACTTGAATTCAGCCTTCCTGACCCGCAAGGGAGGAACCAGCTACAAGGATTCAAAGCTTTACGAGTTGATGATGGATCCAAGCTTCGACGGTTACGACTGGAAGAAGATGGTAACCCGCACAGCTGCTCAGCAGAACCACTTCGTCAGTGCTGCAGGTGCAACTGATAAGGTAAACTATCGTGTAGGTATGGGTTATCAGGGCGAGGAAAACGTATTCAAAGGCAACGACTATGAGCGTTTCAACCTGAAGGGATCCATGGATGCCAAGCTTTCCAAGATTTTTGATGCAGGTTTCTCTGTTAACTTATCTATGAGCAGAACAGAAGATGTATGTACAGATGGTACTTACTCTCCATACGTAAACGCATTCTATTTCAACCCATTCGTATCTCCTACAGATACAGACGGCAACTTGATTCCTAACCCAGGAGCCAAGGCAGCTTTTGGTTCTGATGCACAGTTTACCTCTACATACAACCCATTGATTGACCTCTATGATGGTAACTATACCAATGAGACCAAGAAATACACCATGATGGGTAACCTGTATCTTCGTGCCAACATCATGAAGGGATTGAAGTTTACCACAACTTTCTCTCCTAACTATTCTCACAAGCGCCAGGGTATCTTCTATGCCACAGGTATCAACGAGGGCAACGATGTAGGTTCTACCTACTATCAGAAGAACAAGACTAACTTTGCCTCTGTGGGTAACACCACTCGTATGGATTGGACCTGGGATAACCAGATCGACTACAACGAGACTTTCGGCGACCATAACATTGGTGCCATGGCTCTCTTCTCACTCTACAAGAGCAATACGGAATATCAGTATGAGGAAGCTAAGGGTATCGCCAACGACCATACCACCTTCCACAATCTGGGTTCTGCCAGCGGTGACAAGAATCTTTCCAGCACATACAACGAGTCATCTTTGGAGTCATTCGCCTTCCGTGCCAACTATTCTTACAAGGGAAGATATATGGCAACAGCTACACTCCGTACCGATGGAAGTTCACGTTTTGCCGACGGCAACCGTTGGGGATGGTTCCCATCAGTAGCTGCGGCATGGCGTATCTCTGATGAAGCATGGATGAAGCAGTTCAGCTCTTGGCTCGACAATACCAAGCTCCGTGTTTCTTATGGTGTTACCGGTAATAACAATGTAGGCGATTATGTAACCATCGCTTCTGCCACTGGTCCTACCTATGTCACCATCGATGGTACAGAAGTACAGGGTTATCATCCTAACGGATTGGTTAACACCGCCCTTATCTGGGAAAAAGTGAAGGAGTTTGACCTCGGTCTCGACTTGAGTTTCCTGAAGAATCGCATCAATGTAACTGCCGACTTCTATAACCGTCTTTCAGATGGTCAGATTATGTCTCGTTCTGTGCCTTTGGAAACTGGTGAAAAGACTTCTACCTTCAATGTTGGTTCTGTTCAGAACAGAGGTATCGAGTTGGGCTTGCAGTTCAACATTATTAACAAGAAGGACTTCTCTTGGAGTGCCAACGTGAACTTTGCCCGCAACTGGAACAAGATTAAGGAGTTGAGTAACGGTAAGGTAGATGAGGTAGCCAACAACTGGTTCATCGGCGAGCCATTGAACGTGCTCCGCGACTATACCCACACCGAAGTGATTACTGACAAGGGTGTAACTATGCACACCATGAATGGTGACAAGCACTATACCTTGAAGGAGTTCTACGAGAGATATGGCAGTAAGTATAAGTGGTATGAAGGTCAGGTAGCCGTTAACGATTGGAACGACGATGGCAAGATTGACGACAGCGATAAGCAGATTTATGGCTGCACCGATCCACGCTGGACAGGAAGTCTCTCTACCAATGTCTATTTCAAGGGCTTCGACTTCTCTATTATGTTCTATACCAAGAGCGGATTCTGGTCTCGAAGCTACTTCCATGAAAAGTTTATGAAGTATAGCGACCGTGGTAATGCTCACATGCAGCTGGATTACTACATCCCTGCAGGAGCACCGATCATCAATCATGAGACAGGTGAGATTACAACCGCCACAGAGACCCACTACGGACAGTATCCTTATCCAAACAACAGCGATACATCCATGGGTGGTTACTTCGGCGACAAGGGTTCAGCCAAGGGAGAAGGCTTCCAGTATCAGAAGACCTCTTTCACCAAGGTTAAGAACATCACCTTGGGTTATACCTTGCCAAAGAATGTAGTGAGCAAAGCTGGTATTCGTAACCTTCGTGTTTATATGAATATCCTGAACCCATTCTGCTTCACCAACTACAAGGGCTTCGACCCAGAGTGGGCTTCACAGAATCTGCAGAATGGTGGTCCAGCATCTGTAACCTATCAGTTTGGTGTTAATTTGAAGTTCTAAGCTTCATCCTATCAAGTTCTAAACTTCATATATAATTAAAGGAAACAATTATGAAAAAGATATTATATAGCGTAGCTCTCGCTGCTTGCTGCATGGGTACCATGACTAGCTGTAGCGATTTTCTGGACGCAGAAAACAAGTCGAATGTAAGCGACAAGCAAACATTCGCTACCAAGGATGGTTTCAACACTTTGGTAAACGACGCCTATCAGCGTCTGCAAGACGTCTATGCGGCACCTCTGTTCACCAGCTGTTTCTCAGCAGGTACAGATATGTATGCTGATGCCCGCAACAAGATGAACGAGCCATTGAATACTTACGAGACCTTGACTCCTGAGAATAGTGATATCAAGAATCTCTATACTTATCTCTATTCAGGTATCCGTGCTGCCAACTCTGTGTCATACTATGCACAGAGTGCTAAAGTAGATGATGCCACGAAGAACAAGCTCGTTGGCGAGGCACGTGTCCTGGCAGCATACGAGTATTATCTGCTGGTGAATAATTTCGGAGGTGTGCCTTTGATGAAGGATTTCCTAACTTCTGCAGAAACCGGATATCCTAAGTCTTCTGCTGCAGACGTATATGCATACATCATCAGCGAATTGGAGGATGTCATCAGCAAGAACGTACTCGAGGCATCAACAGCAACCAAGGGTGGCGGCCGCATCAGTCAGGAAACAGCCAAGGCTATCCTTGCCAAGACCTATCTCTCTGCAGCATGGGATCTCAACAAGCAGGATTACTTCGCCAAGGCAGCTTCTCTTGCCGACGAGGTGATTGCCGGCAGAAAGCTGACCACACCATTCGTCAACCTCTGGAAGGCTGATGGCTCAGGCGACGACAACGCAGAGTTCCTCTGGGATGTAGAATATGATCTGGCAACTGCCAATAATACCACATCAGGTGGTACAGAATGGAGCGGCTACTACTGCAACTATCTGGGTGGAGCTGAGGATCCTATCAAGGCAACAACTTCCAGTTATGTACCAACTCTCTATACCTTGCATTGCTTCCAGAAGGGTGACCTGCGTTACGATGCAACTTTTATGAAGGAATTGCCGGATGTAAACAAGGGCAATGCCGCAGGCACAGGCTACTGGACATGGTATAAGAATGGTGAGAGTCTGAAGGGATATCCTGTAACCCGTTACTATTCTGCATGGTATGAAACTGATGCAGACTTTGCTGCATGGAAGGCAGAAGATCCAGCCAACAGAGCGAATACCTACCGCATCCCGATGGATTCAAAGACCAAGGAGGCACAGAATATGGATGGCAAGGATATGGATTATTACGACAACCAGCAGCTGGTTTACGGTTCAAATCCTTGCAAGAAGTTTGATGACAGCCATACTGCTTCTAACCAGAAGAATACCTGCTATCGTGATATCCATATCATCACATTGCCAGAGATGTTTCTCGTAGCAGCAGAGGCTTACCTCAAGGCCGGCGATAACACCAAGGCATTAGCCCGCCTCAACGAAGTTCACCAGCGTGCAGGTCTTGCTGCACTTACAGGCACAATCACCATCGACAACATTCTTGACGAGAGCGCTTGCGAGAACTTCGGTAACAGTGCCCGTTGGATGGATCTCCGCAGAACAAAGACTTTGGTTGAGCGTTGCACCAAGTATAACTACGAAATGGGAGATAAGGCAGCCCAGTATATAGGCGAGAAGCTTCTGCGCCCTATCCCACAGGCTGCCATCGATGCCAACGACCAGTTAAGTTCAGCTGACCAGAATCCTGGTTATTAATAGAATTACCATCACATACACACTCTATATCAGATTAAAGGCTGTATCTTGGAGGTTTATCCTCCAGATACAGCCTTTTTTAATCATGTAATTCAAACTTTTTCTTGAAGCTTATTACTTTTCTTGAAGCTTGATCTAATTCACCAAGATACAAGGAACACTATAATCAAGCCAATCCATTTTCCCCCATAAGCTGAAGAATACAAAAAGTCCCCCTCACTGCTCAACACGAGCCGCAAGGGGGACTAAAAGTTATGAGTAATCTAAATTCTAAGCTTACTTCTCTTCTGCAGCCTCAGCAGGCTTTTCTGCTGTCTTCTTGGCTGTAGTTCTCTTGGCTGGTGCCTTCTTGGCAGCTGGCTTCTTGGCAGCTGGCTTATCTGCACGAAGCTTTGCTACCTCCTTCTCAATCTTCTCTATCTTAGCCTGGAGACGGGTAATCTCCTTGTCCTTCATCTCGATTTCCTCATCCTGGTTGGTGATGGTGGTAAGAAGACCCTCCAACTGATCATTATCTACATCAGTAGGATAGAGATCGTTTACTCGGTTGATGAAGTCACCAAGAATATTCATATAGTTGGTGAATGCATCGAATGGACTGGCATAAATACCTCTGTCAAGACCTACGTTGCTAGGCTTGGTGGTCATGAAGCGGAAGTTATTGCTTGCCTGGAGATAATCCCAGTCCTGATTGATACGTGGATCATTGGCGATACGTACACGATCAGCTACGCTATAAAGCTTGTTGAAAGCCTCGCGCTGCATTGGGTTACCGAGCCAAGAACTTACGTCACGCTCCTCATCTACCCAACTCAATGTATCAGGTACATTAATCTCACCTACAGACTTGATCTTCTTGCAGATTTCAGTAGGAGTAGAGAACGTAATGCCACGCTGCTTAGCGCATTCAGGCAAAGCCTTCATAAACTCAAGGATGTTGCTAGACAATGGCTGAGCAATACCAAGAGCCGACAACTCCATGAAGATATTGATAACCTGCTCCTCCTCTGGGAATGAAGCAATGTCGTTCATATAGTTATCCGCGAAGAGTGGATAGCCCTCCCAGTCGCTGTTGGCGAAGCGCAAAGAGATATCATCGCTCAGACGTACATCACGAAGCAAGAGCTTGAGCTTTGGATTCATCGCACAGTGATATACATAGTGTGGTGACTTCCAACCCAATACGTGCTTAGCACCTTCGGTAAGCATACCCACGAAGTCCATATCAGCTACAGTAGCACCAATCTCATCGCTATAGATGAGAGAAGAGTTGCGGAGTACGGTAGGCTTCTTGCCGAAGTACTCTTCAATCTTTGTGCACTGGCGCTTCACCTCAGACTTGAAGGTCTCCTCGTTGACGAGAGAAGAAAGGCCGTGAGAATAAGGCTCTGCGAGGAACTCTACACAACCGGTCTGGTTCAATTCCTGCAACTTCTCCAAAACCTGAGGAGCGTGAAGCTCCAACTGCTCCATACCGACACCAGAGAGCGAGAAGGCAACCTTGAAATACTGACCGCTCTTCTCAATCATCTCCTGGATAGCATTGAGTGCAGGCATGTAAGAGCGCTCTGCGATGTCGTTGATGCTACGCTCATTCTCATAATCATCATAGTAATAATGATCAGTACCGATGTCGAAGAAGCGGTAGCGTTTCAGATGGGTAATCTGATGTATCTCGAAATATAAACAAATTGTTTTCATACTTTGAACTTTAAATTTTGAACTTTGAACTTTATGATTAGCCCTTTAACATTTAACATTAAATATTAAACATTACTTCCATCCCAAAGTCTTGAGATAGAGATCCTTGATGCGGGCTCCCACTTTCTCCCAGGTAATCTGATCTACTTCCTTTCTGCCTTCCTCTGAGAGATAATCGAAGAGACTCTCGTTGTGGCAGATGCTGTAGATAGCATCGGCAAGGGCATGGATATCCCAGTAATCTACCTTGATACAGTTGGTGAGGATTTCACCGCAACCACTCTGTTTAGAGATAATGGTAGGTGTACCACACTGCATAGCCTCCAAAGGAGAGATACCGAATGGCTCACTCACGGATGGCATTACATATACATCACTATCCTTCAGGCACTCATATACCTGCTTGCCTCGCATGAAACCAGGGAAGTGGAAACGGTCGGCAATACCTCTTTCGGCTGCCAGATAAATCATCTGATCCATCATATCGCCCGAACCTGCCATGCAGAAACGCACGTTGCGGGTACGGTGCAACACCATATTGGCTGCCTCTACGAAATACTCAGGACCCTTCTGCATGGTGAGACGTCCCAGGAAGGTTACCACCTTCTCCTTGCCCTTATGGTCTGGGCGTGGAATGTCCTGCCACTCCTGCTTCAATGGATACACCGCATTGTGCATGGCAAAGCACTTGCGTGGATCCTGATGATACTGGTTTATCACGGTCTGACGGGTCAACTCAGATACACACATGATGCAGTCGGCATTATCCATACCGTCCTTCTCGATAGCATATACGGTAGGGTTCACCTTACCACGGCTACGGTCGAAGTCGGTAGCATGTACATGGATGCACAATGGCTTGCCACTCACTCGCTTGGCATGGATACCAGCAGGGAATGTCAACCAGTCGTGGGCGTGGATAATATCAAATTCTTCGCTACGGGCAACAACGCCAGCGATGATGCTGTAGTTGTTGATCTCGTCGTGGAGATTAGATGGATAACCGCCGGCAAAATCCATACAGCCGAGGTCATTCACGTTCATATAGTTAAAGTCGGCATAGATGTGGTCACGGTAGCGGAAATAGTCATCAGGATTCATGATGTTGCCCACACGCTGCTGCACATAGTCATGATTGACGTCGCGCCAGGCGATAGGCACACTGTTCATAGCCACAAATTTACATGCACTGCGATCCTCATCACCGAAAGGATGAGGCAGACACAATGTAATATCGACATCTCCCTGGGCATGCAAGCCCTGGGTGATACCAAAGTTGGCAGTAGCCAAGCCACCAAATACGTGAGGAGGATACTCCCATCCAAACATTAATACTTTCATATAGCGTCCTCCTTATATTAATATTGATACTTTTCTAGTAATTCGAGCGCACGGAGAATCTCTGCCACGTTCATGGCGAAAGATATGGCGCCTCGACCTGAGAATGGTGGGTTGCCATCGAAGAGCTCGCTGATTGTACCAAGGCAGTGATAAGACATTTCGTCGTCGTAACCTACCATCTGGCGCTCAACGAAACTCAAGCGGGTACGCTTGTAGAGTTTCAAGCTTGCCTCCATATAGAAACCACCCAGCCATGGCCATGCTGTTCCCTGATGGTAAGCATAGTCGCGCTGTGTCTGAGGACCTACATAGATAGGATTATAACCGCCACTCTTAGGTGAGAGTGAGCGCAATCCCTTAGGTGTAAGGAGTTCGCGGGTACAGATATCAAGTACCTTCTTCTTCTGGTCTTGTGACAATGGAGAATAATCGAATGCCACTGGGAAGATCATATTTGGTCGAACACTCCAATCCATCATATTGCCATCTACATAGTCATAGAGATAGCCATACTCATTGAGGAATGTATCAACGAACGACTTCTTGGTAACCTCAGCCTGAGCCAGCAATTCCTGCTGTGCATCCTCTTCGCCTGCTGTTCCTGCCAAAGCAGCACAGAAGCACAAAGCGTTATACCACAGAGCATTGAACTCTACGATATATCCAGTACGAGGCACTACAGGGCGGCCATTAGCCGTTGAGTTCATCCAGGTCACAGCCTTGTCCTTACCATTGGTATAGAGCAAGCCGTTCTCCATCAACTCCAGGTTAGGGTGCTTGTTGTCTCTGATGAAATTGATGACATCCTTGATAAACTGTCCATACTTCTTGTAGCACTCCTCCTTAGAGGTCTCCTTGGCATACTGCTGAAGAGCCCAGACAGCCCAAAGAGGAACGTCAGGCATCTCGATTTCAGTAATATGAGTGTTAAGAGGCTTACCCTCCATAAACTCATAGTATCCGCGCATAGCTGTCTGCATCACCAGCTCAAAGTAGTCGTTCTCCTCGATTGAGAGAGTAAGACCTGGGAGCGAAATGAATGTATCACGGGCACGGCACTTGAACCATGGATAACCAGCCTGTATGTAGCGGTCGTCGTTCTTTTCACGGCGATGGAACTGATGTGCAGCATTCACGAGGCAATGGAAGAAATTATCGCGAGGTGCACGTTCATCCACCTCTTTATCAAAGAGTTTCTTCAAGCCGGTAGTCTTGATTTCAGATGTAGCTGCAGCAAAGACGATAGACTCGCCTTTCTTGATATCCATCTCGAAATATCCTGGCACATAGAGGTCTTCATTAGAAGCATAACCTCTCTCCTGCTCCTTAGGGTATTCCACACCACGATACCAATCTGGGCAGAATTTAAACTCGTTCTTCTTTGAGAACTGCATGTAGAGGTCAGGATAACCAGCATACATACATGTCTTAATTCCGTTGTCAACACCAGAGTAGTCACGAGATGCGGTTGCATTCTCATGGGTAAACTGACGCACGCTGCGGAACGCCAAGAAAGGACGGAAACGAAGTGTTGTGGCAGAATGACCGTCAATCAGCGTATAGCGGATCAGGATTCGATCTTCATAATGCTGGAAGACTACCTCTTTCTTGAGGATCACACCACCCACGCGGTAAAGTGTAGTAGGCACCTTATCGCAATCAAACTCACGAATGTACTTGTGGCCCAACGGACTGAAGTTGTTGCCCTGGTACTTATGCAGACCAAGATTGAATTCAGCACCATGCTGAATCACCGTAACATCCAGAGAACTCAAGAGAACATGGTTGTCGTCGTCCAGCTCAGGAACCGGTACAACCAGAAGTCCGTGGTACTTACGGATATTACAGTCCACTATCGTTGAGCACGAATATGCGCCCGAGCGATTAGTCCTTAACAACTCTTTCGGCAATGACTCTTGTAAGTTGGTCATCAGGGCCTTTTCGAATTTTAGATAACTCATAGATCTATATTAAGGTTTTAATATTTGTTGACTATATTTATTGCATTCAAAGGTACGGCTTTTTTGCGGGAAGACAAAGGAAAAAGTGACACATTTTTAGAAAATCTTACTTTTGTATGTTTTAAAACATATTTTTAGCGTTTTTTATTGAGTTATATCAAAAAAAATGTGTAATTTTGCAGCCGATTTAACGAACTAGTGCATAAATAGACGAACGATAATGGTTGAAAAGAAGAAAGATGCGAATAAAGCTAAGGTAGCCCGAGAGATTTCGAAAATATGGGGCGGACTCGAGAGCGACCAGATTGCAACATTGAAAGAACATGTTGAAATCACCAAATACAAGAAAGGAGAAATGATTTATCAGTGCGATGAAACTCCCACTGATGCAATGTGTCTTCTCACTGGCAAAGTAAAGATATTCAAGGATGGCATCAACGGAAAAAGCCAGATTATCCGCGTCATCAAGCCGAACGAATTCTTCGGATTCCGTGCTTATTTCGCAAACGAAATCTACAAGACTGCAGCTCAGGCTTTGGATACTTGCACCGTAGTCCATTTTCCACTACCCGTACTGATGAAGCTGCTGCAGAAAAGCTACAAGATCGGACACTACTTCATCAAGTACCTGAGTGTAGAGATCGGAAAATCAGACGACCGCACTGTCAATCTCACCCAGAAGCACATCCGTGCCCGCCTCGCAGAAGCACTTCTGTTTCTGCATGATTCATACGGACTGGCTAAAGACGGAGTCACACTAGACTGCAGCCTGAGCCGTGAAGACCTCGCCAACATATCCAACATGACAACGAGCAACTGCATCCGCACACTCTCAGCCTTTGTTTCAGAAGGTCTGATAGAAACGAATGTCAGAAAGATCAAGATTCTCAATGAAGAGGAAATCAAGAAAATAGCAAAAGGATAAAAGCCACAACATAACCAATGAGGGTGAGTTCTAATCATAGAACTCACCCTCATTGGCGTTTATGCAGGAATCAGGAAGTTGATGACTTCCTGAATTACAGTTATCTTATAAGACCCCACAGGCGTATTCATCAATCTTCCATCAATGCCAATCAAGGCATGAGAAGCCTCCTCTACCTCCACCTCGCGGGTACGGTAAGGATGCACACTCTTATGATTCAGGAACTTTCCCTTTACAAAGAGATAAATACCCTCAAAAAGCTGGGTCATCTGCGGATGATAAACCACAGAGACATCCAGCAGACCATTATACGGCACGGCATTTGGAGTCTGACCATAGCCGGAAGCATTGCCCACACACATCGTCATCACTCTGCGCTTGATGACATCAGAGTTGATCCTGATATGCATCTTGTAGTCGAGACGCTGGAAAATCATCAGAATGAACGAGAAAATGAAAGACAGCGTACGGGAACCGAAGACATGACGGGTCTGGCGACGCAGATTCATAATCGCTGCAATGAGTCCGATGTTCACACAGTTGAGGAAATAGCGCAAGCACTTCTCCCCCTTCTTGTTAGTGTATCGGATACATCCCAGGTCAATCTTTCTCACCCTGCGCTTCTTGAGCCAAGCCACCGTCTGCTCCACGTTACTGTCATCGAATCCCCAGAAACGGGCGAAATCATTCATCAGTCCATTAGGAATCATTCCCAACGCCACTTCATTGCGCTCGGAAGCATCCATCTGCATCAGACTATTAACGGCATCATTGAGCGCAGAATCTCCGCCAACAATCACTATCGTCTTATAGCCATTGTTGACAAACATCTTCACCAGTCGCTCTACGCTTTTCTGGTTTTCGCTCTGCACAAAGTCGTAATCCACGCCCTGCTGCCTGAGCACCTTTTCTATCTTTTCCCAGCGTTTGGCACTGCGCCAACCGCCACGGGGACAATACAGAAGCCCCCACTTATTTTCATTCACTGCCATGATTTTTACTTTGAACTTTTAATTATCTCCAGCACCTGCTCCACTTTCTGTTCCATCGGCTGCAGAGCATCTATCCAATGAATGGTAAAACCTCTTCTCTCCATACCGCGGAACCAGGTCATCTGGCGCTTGGCAAACTGATGGATGGCTATCTCCAGACCTCTGAACATTTCCTCATAGGTGGTTTTGCCAATCACATATTCGGTGATAAACTTATATTCCAAACCATAATAGATGAGGTTTTCTGCCGGAATTCCCCTATCGAGCAAACCTTTGATTTCATCCACCATCCCTTCCTGGAGTCTCTGATTCAGCCTTCGGGTAATCTTCTCTCTACGGGCATCACGATCAATACTGACACCTATGATGAGCGAATCAACAGCAGGCAATTCCCGTTCCGGCATAGGATGCTCCAGATTATAGGTTTCAATCTCAATAGCCCGGATAGCCCGCTGTGCAGTATCCACATCTGTGCGATTGTGCATATTGGAACCCGTCTTAGCCTTCAGCTCTTTCAGCATCACCGTAAGCTCATCCAGGCTCTTATCAGCCAGCCGGTCTCTCAACTCCTGGTTCTGTGGTACAGGCGAAAGATGATATCCCTTGAGCACAGACTCGATATACAGTCCTGTTCCGCCGCACAAGATAGGCAGCACGCCCCGTTTCCGGATATCGAGATAGGCATCATAGAAATCTTGCTGATATTCAAAGAGGTTATACTTGGTTCCCGGTTCGCAGATATCTATTAAGTGATAAGGTATCAACTTACCGTCCACCGTATAATCTTCCAGGTCTTTTCCCGTACCGATGTCCATGCCACGATACACCTGGCGACTATCGGCGCTGATAATCTCCGCCCCCTGGGTAGTTCCACCCCACGCAGCAGCATCCAAGCCGTTAACCTTGGAAGCAAGCGCTGCGGCAAGGCTCGTCTTTCCGCTCGCAGTAGGACCTAATATGGTAATCATCGTCTGTTTCATGCCGCAAAGATAAAGGAAATAATTGATAATACAAAATAAAACGAAAAGAAATTCTCACATCAAGACAATCTGAGATAAAAAAAGCCGCCCAGCATCAGAAATGCTGGGCGGCAATATTTTCTTAATCGTTAAGAAGCAACGAATTAACCGTTGTGCTTCTTCATGATCTTGATCAACTCAACAACCTTGTGTGAGTAACCAATCTCGTTGTCATACCAAGAAACAACCTTAACGAAGTTGTCTGTCAAGTAAACACCTGCGTTAGCGTCGAAGATAGATGTCAAAGCGCAACCCAAGAAGTCAGAAGAAACAACAGCATCCTCTGTGTAACCGAGTACACCCTTCAACTCACCCTCAGAAGCAGCCTTCATTGCAGCGCAGATAGTCTCCTTAGAAGCAGCCTTCTTCAAGTTAACTGTCAAGTCAACAACAGATACGTCCAAAGTAGGAACACGCATAGAGATACCTGTCAACTTACCGTTCAACTCAGGGATAACCTTACCTACAGCCTTAGCAGCACCTGTAGAAGAAGGGATGATGTTGCCAGCAGCTGCACGGCCACCACGCCAGTCCTTCATAGATGGACCGTCAACAGTCTTCTGTGTAGCAGTTGTAGAGTGAACAGTTGTCATCAAACCTGTCTCGATACCGAAGTTATCGTTCAATACCTTAGCGATAGGAGCCAAGCAGTTTGTTGTACAAGAAGCGTTAGAAACGATCTTCTGACCGTTGTACTTGTCAGTGTTAACACCGCAAACGAACATATCAGCCTGGTTACCGTTAGCGTCAGCCTTAGAAGGAGCAGAAAGTACTACATACTTAGCACCAGCCTTCAAGTGCTTCTCAGCCTTGTCGTAAGCGAGGAAGAGACCTGTAGACTCAACTACGTACTCAGCACCAACCTCATCCCACTTCAAGTTCTCAGGATCACGCTCAGCAGTAACACGGATGTGGTTACCGTTTACGATCAACTCGTTCTTCTCAACGTCAGCCTCGATAGTACCGTCGAACTGACCGTGCATTGTATCATACTTCAACATGTAAGCCATGTAATCAACTGGGCACAAGTCATTGATAGCTACTACCTGTACTTCCTTTGCGTTCTCAGCCTCAACTGTAGAACGGAATACGAAACGACCGATACGGCCAAATCCGTTAATACCAATCTTAATCATTGTTCTAATATTTAAATTAAAAGTTTAAAAATTATATCTTTTAAGCTATCAAGCGAATCCGAAGGAGCTGATAACACCTTTTTTCATCCCTATCAAGCATTTTTTCTTCTTTTCGAGCGCAAAGTTACAAAAAATTTTCTAACTTTGCACACGAATAGAGTATTAAATAAGTTAAAAAAGGGCGATAGAACTCGAATATTACCTATTTTTAGCACTTTAAGATGCCATACTGACAACTCCATATTGCAAAATGCAATTATTAGAAGGAAATAGAGTATGACACCAGAAGATAAAGTGAAGGTTGCGACTGAAACTTACACCTTATTATATTAAGGGGGAAAAGCTTCATGGCTCACTGAAAAGCAAAAAAGAGACCATTTCAAGGAAAGTATTAATCATTATAAACATTAAAGACTATGGGTAAATTTTTGAATGAATTCAAGCAATTCGCCATGCGTGGCAACGTGCTCGACATGGCAGTCGGTGTGATCATCGGTGGTGCTTTCGGCAAAATCGTAAGTTCTGTAGTAGATGACATCATCATGCCTCCTATCGGATGGCTCATTGGCGGTGTCAACTTCTCCGACCTCAAAGTCACTCTTCCTGCCGTAGAGATGATCGGTGGCGAGAAACTTCAGGCAGCAACCATCAATTATGGCAATTTTCTCCAGACAACTCTCGACTTCCTCATCGTTGCCTTCTGTGTATTCATGCTCATCAAGGTAGTGAACAAGGTTACCGCCAAGAAACAGGAAGAGAAGCCTGCTGAAGCTCCTAAGGCCCCAGAGCCTACTCCGGAAGAGAAGCTTCTGACAGAGATTCGCGATTTGCTGAAAGGCCAGAAGGGATAACCACTGTTTTTCATTGCAGGATAAAAAAAGAAGACAGGAATGAGAGGATATGAATACTACTATCAAGACTTGAGAAGAATTCTATCCAAGCCATTCCTGCCCACCCTTAAAGAAAAATATATTTTCCCTTAAGGGTTTTTATTTTTTTCCTTAAGGGAAAATATATTTTTCTTTAAGGGGGATATTCTATATATAATATAAGGTATAAAAGAAAAAGAGCCACATTTACTCCCCTACTTTTGAAAAAAACACATATTTTTTCACGTTTATTAGAAAAAAAATCCATTTTTACTTGCTTATTACATATTTTTTTTGTAGTTTTGCCACCGAATTAAGATCTAAGTATATACACTAAATCTTTATTAAACATCAACTCTTAACATAAACAATATGAGTAAGAACATGAAACCTAAAGACCAAATGAAGACAGCGTTGCTGATTTGTGCGCTGACTTCCATGTCTCCTGCGTTTGCAAATGGTACTATGGTAAAAGCCGACAACTTGAACCGCCCTACCACCAGCATCCAACAGCAGAAGAAAGTAGCAACAGGACGTGTTGTTGACAATCAAGGCGAACCTCTTATCGGTGTTACCGTGATGGAAGTTGGCACGTCCAATGGAACAGTAACCGACCTAGATGGAAATTTCTCCCTCAGTCTGAAAAATCCTAATGGCAAGATTACAATTTCCTACATCGGCTTCAATCCACAGACTCTTACAGCTGCAAGCAACATGCAGATTACCATGAAGTCTGAAGACAAGGAGCTCAATGAAGTTGTAGTTGTAGGTTATGGTACACAGAAGAAGGTGAACCTCACCGGTTCTGTATCATCAGTAGATAGCAAGGCTTTGGAAAGCCGTCCTATCCAGAACTTGCAGAGTGGACTCCAGGGTATGATGCCTGGTGTTACCATCAGCGGTACCAATGGTGCTCCGGGTATGGACTCAGGTAGCATCAACGTACGTGGTGTGGGAACCCTCAACTCTTCCTCTCCTTATATTTTGATTGATGGCGTAGAGTCTGGTACCATGAGTAGCCTCGACCCTAACGATATCGAGAGCATCTCTGTATTGAAGGATGCTGCTTCTGCTGCCATCTATGGTTCCAAGGCTGCCAACGGCGTTATCCTTATCACTACCAAGCGTGGTAAGAGCGGCAAGCCTCAAGTTTCTTATAATGGTTATGTGAGTGTGCAGAATCCAACCAGCCTGATCGACCGTCTGGATTCATACGAGTATGCCCACATGCTGAATGATGCGCTCGAAAGCGAGGGCAAGGCTAAGAAATTCGCCACTGAAGAGGAAATCAATGCACTCCCTAATACCGACTGGTACGACCTGGCTTACAAAACAGGTTCTCTGCAGCACCACAACGTAAGCGTGAATGGTGCTACTGAGAGCGTAAACTATCTCGCATCTGTAGGTTACCTGAAGCAGTCGGGTATCTTGCCTCACGCTGGCCGTGAGCAGGTAAACGGCCGTACCAACCTGGAGATGAAGATCAACAGCCGCCTTACAGCCCGCCTGAATCTCGCTTACATCAAGAACGATTATACCGACCCTTCTTCTGCATACGCAGGTGGTGGTTCTGACCAGATCATCCGTCAGCTCAACTTGATTTCACCATGGATTACCGCTCGTTATGACGACGGCACATGGGGAACTATCTCTGATGGTAGCCCTATTGCATGGCTCGACAACGATCTGAAGGTATATCGCCGCAATACCAACTTCACAGGTCTCTTCGGTGTTGATTACAAGATTCTTGACGGTTTGACAGCTAAGTTGAGTGCATCTTATGTAAACGACAACCAGAACTACGACTACTTCCAGAAGTTCTTCGTTTACAATGCGAACAAGAAGACCGATCCAAATTTCCACGATGAACGAGTATATAAGTGGGAACGTAAAACTTTCGAAGCATTGTTGAACTACAACAAGACCTTCGGACAGCATACCGTTGGGGCTTTGGCAGGATGGCATGCAGAGGCTTACGACTATAAGTATTGGTACACTTACCGCAAGAACTTCCCTAACAATAATGTGACCGATATCAATGCGGGTGATGTATCTACCCAGAAGGCAGAGGGAAATACCCGTGAGTTGAATATGCTTTCATGGTTTGGTCGTGTTAACTACGACTTTGCAGGCCGTTACCTCTTCGAGGCTAACCTCCGTGCTGATGCATCCAGCCGTTTCGCAGATGGTCATCGTTGGGGTTACTTCCCATCATTCTCTGCAGGATGGCGTGTAAGCGAGGAAGCTTTCATGGAGGGTACCAAGTCTTGGCTCTCTAACTTCAAGATTCGCGGATCTTGGGGTCAATTGGGTAACCAGGAGGCTTTGAGCGACTACTATCCAGCTATCAATACATACAGTATCAACGCCAAGTATGCATTCGACGGCAAGGTAACATCCGGATACTACCAGAGTTCATACAAGATCAACACCATCACTTGGGAAAAGGCGACCACATGGGGCGTAGGTGTTGACCTGGGATTCCTCGACAACAAGATTACTGCATCTGTTGATTACTACAACCGTCTTACAGATGGTATCTTGATCTCTGTAGATGCTCCTTACGAGTTCGCTTTGGGTAGCTATCTTGACAATGTGGGTCAGATGCGCAACCAGGGATTTGAGATGAGCCTCAACTACAACGATAAGTTTGGTGAGGTGACTGTAGGCGCAGGCTTGAATGTTGCATACAACAAGAACAAGATTGAGAGCATGCCAGGTAAGGGATACGTAGGTACTGGCTACAACCAGCGCAACGCTACGGGTCAAGAGTTCAACAGCTACTATGTATATAAGGCTGACGGATTCTTCCAGACAGATAAGGAAGCACAGGAATACATGGACTACTACTGGCCAGCAGACGGTTCAAAGGGTGCTTGCCCATTCAGTGGTGGTAAGTTCAAGGCTGGTGACTTGAAATATGTAGATATCAATGGTGACGGCAAGATTGATGCAGAGAACGACCGCTTCTATGCAGGTAGTTCTGTTCCTCGCTGGACATTCGGTTTGAACCTGAACGCAGCTTGGAAGGGCTTCGACCTCTCCTTGTTCTTCAACGGACAGTTTAAGGCTTATCGCTACTTCGATGCATACGAGGTAGAGGGTGCTTTTGTGGGCGACAGCTCTCACCCAGCAACCATCTGGAGAGACTCTTGGACCTACAACAAGTCAAATCCTAAGATGCCACGATTGTTTACTGACACAAACTCTCCTAGCTCTTCACGTAATGTTGTTTCTACATTCTGGCTCAAGAATGTATCTTACTGCCGTTTGAAGAACTTGCAGTTGGGTTATACACTTCCTAAGTCGGTACTCGAATTCCTTCATGTCAACAAGGTACGTGTTTACTACTCTTGCGAGAATCTGTTCACAATCGACAATCTCGACATCAACGTGGATCCAGAGGCAACCAGTCAGCGACTCAGCTCTTATCCATTGCTCCGCACTCACTCATTCGGTTTGAGCGTAACATTCTAATAACTTAAAAAGGATATTATCATGAGAAATCTTAAGAAATATATATTCATCGGCATGACCGCCCTCTTGGCAACCTCATGCTCCGATTTCCTCGATACAGCCCCAAAGGATGCTCTTTCACCTGTCAGCACCTGGCAGACTCAGGAAGACGCAGACAAGTTCCTCGTTGGCTGTTACAACAACTGGCAAGACCAGTACAACTCCGGTTGGGGTTGGGACGGTTTCCTCCTGTATTGGGATGGTACAAGTGACTTCGGTTACGACCAGTTCCCTTGGGAGGGTTATACTCCTATCGGTAATGGTACCTTGACCGCATCCAGCGGAAGAGACTGGTACGACTTCTCACGCATCCGCCGCGTCAACGAGTTGTTGGCTAACGTAGATAAGTGTAACATGCCAGAAGCTGCCAAGAAGGATATCAAGGCTCAGGCTCGCTGGATCCGCGCTTACCGCTACTTCCTGATGAACTGGAACTATGGTGGTGTGCCTCTCATCGAAAACTATGCAACTGCAGAGGAAGCGATGGTACCTCGTAATACCGAGCAGGAGGTGAAGGAGTATATCGAAAAAGAACTCGACGAGTTGGTAAACGATATCAATGTAACTCCTGCAGCCCGTGGTCGCATTGCCAAGGGTGCAGCTTTGGCTCTCCGTATGCGAGAGGCTCTCTATTATGGAGACTATGCTACTGCTAAGGATCGTGCAGAGAAGATCATTGCATTGAATCAGTATGAGTTGGATCCAGACTATGCTAACCTGTTCAATGTAGCAGGTCAGGATTCCAAGGAAATCATCCTTGCTGTACAGGCTGTAGAAAACGACTACTATAACGATGTGATTGGCCGTATGTACAACAATGCTGATGGCGGTTGGTCTTCTATCGTTCCTAGCTACGGCTTGATCGACACCTATGAAATGGCAAACGGCTTGACCAAGGACGAACCGGGTTCTGGCTATGATCCTACCCATCCATTCAACAACCGTGACCCACGTATGGCAATGACTGTCATCTATCCTGGTTGTGACTACATCAATGGTAATGGTAAAGAGGCTATCTTCAATACACTCGACAAGACGATTAATGGAGCTACCAATGCCAACTATTATCTCGCAGCCAACAACAGTTCAAAGACTGGTTTGACATGGGGTAAGTACTTGGCACCTATGAACCAGTATCCTGACATCTGGAACACAACCTGTCAGCCTATCGTCTTCCGCTATGCAGAAGTATTGCTAACTTACTGCGAGGCAGAGAATGAATTGAATGGTCCTTCTGCTCAAGTTTATACCTACCTGAATATGGTTCGTAACCGTGTAGGTATGCCTAATGTGGATGAAGCTAAGTACAATACCAAGGAGAAGCTTCGCGAGTTGATTCGTCGCGAGCGTGGTGTTGAGTTCGCAGGTGAGGGTATCCGCCGTGCAGATATCTTGCGCTGGAAGGATGCCAGTGGAAAGATGTTGGCAGAGACTTTGCTGAACTGCACATTGGAGCGCCAGGTTGGTACTGTGAACATGGATAAGTCTGTGGCTCCTGGTATGCGTGCCACTATCAATGTAAATGCTTCTGCAGCAGACAAGAAGATTGAGGATCGTGTATTCAAGACCACCAACCGTTATCTCCCTATCCCACAGGGTGCACGTGATGCCAATCCAAAATTGACGCAGAACGACGGTTATTAAAAACAAAAAGTACTGAGTACATCATTACCAAGAAGTACTCAGTACTCATCAATAAAAAAAAGGCCACCATCTGAGTTGAATATCCAACTCAAATGGTGGTCTTTTTTATATCATTTCCACTCTTAAAAACGTGGAATTACTCCCATTCATTGACGTGGAATTTACTCCCACTCAATTGTCGAAGGTGGCTTTGAAGAGATGTCATAGCAAACGCGGTTAACACCCTTTACCTTATTGATAATCTCGTTACTTACCTTAGCCATGAAGTCGTATGGAAGATGTGCCCAGTCAGCAGTCATCGCATCAGTACTTGTTACGGCACGCAAAGCAACCGGGTGCTCGTATGTACGCTCATCACCCATCACACCTACAGAACGGACGGTAGAGAGCAATACGGTACCAGCCTGCCAGATCTGATCGTAGAGAGAAACCTCAATCTCGCCATTCTGCATGTCAGCAGGAACTCCGGCAGCCAGGACGCGGCGAGCTTCCTCACCACTCAACTTCACCTTATACTCACGCAAGCCACGGATATAAATATCATCTGCATCCTGAAGAATGCGTACCTTCTCTGGAGTGATATCACCCAAGATACGAACAGCCAAACCAGGACCTGGGAATGGATGACGGGTAATCAGGTGCTCAGGCATACCCATAGAGCGACCTACTCGACGAACCTCATCCTTGAACAACCACTTTAATGGCTCGCACAACTGAAGGTTCATCTCCTTAGGAAGACCACCTACATTGTGATGGCTCTTGATTACCTTACCAGTGATGTTCAAACTCTCGATACGGTCTGGATAGATAGTACCCTGAGCCAACCACTTGGCACCAGTCTGCTTCTTAGCCTCAGCGTTGAAAACCTCTACGAAGTCGCGGCCGATAATCTTACGCTTCTCCTCAGGATCTGTAACACCAGCCAAATCAGTGAAGAACTTCTCAGAAGCATCAACACCAATCACGTTCAAGCCCAAGCACTTGTAATCCTCCATTACATCACGGAACTCATTCTTTCTGAGCATACCGTGATCTACGAAGATACAGGTAAGGTTCTTGCCGATAGCCTTGTTCAAGAGAACAGCAGCTACACTGGAATCAACACCACCAGAAAGACCGAGGATAACCTTGTCGTCACCCAACTGTGCCTTCAACTCTGTTACCGTAGTCTCAACGAAAGAGTCAGCACTCCAGTCCTGCTTGCTACCGCAGATATCTACCACGAAGTTCTTGAGGAGCTGTGTACCTTGCAAAGAGTGGAACACCTCTGGGTGGAACTGTACAGCCCAAACAGGCTGCTTGGTAGAAGCATAAGCAGCATACTTCACATTGGCAGTAGAAGCGATGCACTTATAGTCCTCAGGAATAGCTGTGATGGTATCGCCATGACTCATCCAAACCTGAGAGTTCTCGATGAATCCCTTGAACAAAGGATTCTCCTTGTCGAACTGCTCCAAGTTAGCACGACCATACTCACGGCTGTCAGCAGCTTCCACCTTACCACCCTGGGCGTAAGAGAGGAACTGAGCACCGTAGCAGATGCCAAGCACAGGAATGCGACCAATAAACTGGCTCAGATCTACCTTGAAAGCTTCCGGATCATGAACGGAATAAGGGCTACCGCTCAAAATGACACCAATGACAGATGGGTCATCCTTTGGAAACTTGTTGTAAGGCATAATCTCGCAGAAGGTATCAAGCTCACGAACACGACGGCCAATCAGCTGTGTGGTCTGTGAACCGAAATCCAAAATAATAATCTTCTGTTGCATAATATATTTAACTTTGAAATTTATGATTAGCTTAGACTATTGAGTTCTTCACTCTTCACTTTAACTCCTTCAGGAATGCTTCCGCTTCCTTCAGCGTCTCCTGCTTTCCCACATCCATCAGCTTGAGGTCGTTCTTCACGTATCCCTCAATGCGAACCTTGTCGCAATGCTTCAGATAGAAGTCCATGATTGGGAACTTATCCGGTTTCTCCTCCATCAATGGGAAAAGCGATGGGGCTACCATGTGGATGCCAGAGAAGGCATACATCTTATAATCTCTAGGATTGAGATCAGGATAAGGACTTTTCACCTCGCCCGTCTCTATATTCGTCCAGCCAACCAATCGCATGGTATCATCGAAGAGGAGATAACGTTTGGTCTTGCGTTCGCTCACCAGAAGGCGGGCAGCCAAGGGAGCCTTCTCCTTCACGGAATCCGAAGAATCATCTAAAAGTTCCTTCGACTCCATCTGATAGAATTTCTTCAAATCCACATTGCTCAGGATGTCCACATTATGAATCAGGACAGGCTCTGTCTGATCGAAGAGTGGCCATGCCTTCCTGATACCACCACCCGTTTCGAGGAGTTTTTCGCTCTCATCGCTGATACGGATGTCCATACCGAAATTTTTATTATCACGAAGATAATCGATGATTTGTTTAGAGAAATGATGCACGTTCACCACAATACGAGTGAAACCGGCATCCTTCAACTGAAAGATGACACGTTTGAGCAAAGGTTCTCCCCCGACACTTACCAATGCCTTCGGAATGCGATCAGTAAGTGGCTTCAGGCGAGTGCCCAAACCTGCTGCGAATATCATTGCTTGCATCATTGCTAAATAGCTATATATTAATGTGCGTGCAAATTTACTAACTTTTTGCGAGATAGCCAAATTTGCACGCTAAATATTATTGTTTTGCAGGCAAAACCTGCTCAATATGCTGTTCTCTATGACATATTTGCACTTCTACGCCAAACTTCTCGTGGATATGTTCGGCAAGATGCTGAGCTGAATACACACTGCGATGCTGACCGCCCGTACAACCGAAACAGAACATCAGGGAGGTGAAACCGCGCTGGATATAGCGATTCACGTGATGGTCTGCCAACTTATAGACACTCTCCAGGAACGTCAGAATCTCACCATCATCCTCCAGGAATCGGATCACTGGCTCATCCAATCCCGTAAGTTTCTTGTAAGGTTCATATCTACCTGGGTTGTGAGTACTTCTGCAGTCGAATACATAACCGCCGCCATTTCCTGACGGATCTTCAGGGATTCCCTTCTTAAAGGAGAAGCTGAATACGCGAACTACCAACGGTCCCTTGCCATCATACTTGGAATAAGTGGCAGGTCCATCCTGCGGATGCGCACTGTAGATATTGTTATCTGTAATCTTATAACCATCAGCACGGGTTATAGCCGCACTCTCGATGCGCTTGAACTGCGGCAACTCCGTGAGTCGGCGCAGCATATCCATCATATAAGGATATGGGAAAACCTTCTCGCCCATCTTCAGCAGATCACGCAGATTCTGGATAGCAGGCGGAATACTCTCGATGAAGTGCTTCTTGCGCTCGAAATAGCCACGGAATCCATAGGCACCCAACACCTGCAAGGTACGGAAGAGCACAAAGAGACTCAGGCGATGCACGAAATGACGCACAGATGGTACCTCGGTATAGTTTTTCAGCGACTGATAGTACTCCCATACCAACTCGCGGCGGAGCTTGAAGGAATACTTGGCTGAAGCCTGCCAAAGGAAGGAAGCCAAATCATAATAGAAAGGTCCCTTTCTGCCACCTTGGAAATCAATAAAGTACGGATTGCCATTTTCGTCTAACATTATGTTGCGAGCCTGGAAATCGCGATAGAGGAAACAATCCATCTTTTCTGACGTCAAATCCTTCGCAAAAAGACGGAAGTTGGCTTCCAACTTCAATTCATGGAAATCCAAATCTGTCGGTTTCAGGAAACAATACTTGAAATAGTTGAGATCGAAGAGCACACTGTCCACATCAAACTCCGGCTGAGGATAGCAGTTGGACCAATCCAGCCCACGTGCACCACGCAACTGGATGTTAGGCAACTCACGGATTGTCTTCTTCAGGAGTTCCTTCTCCTTCTGATTGTATCTACCGCCAGCCTCTCTTCCGCCCTTGATGGCATCAAAGAGCGAAGTTCCGCCCAGATCAGTCTGGATATAGCAGAGTTCATCATCACTCACAGCCAGAATCTTAGGCACCGGCAACTGACGGAGGTTGAAATGATTAGCCAGATACACGAAGGCGTGATCCTCATCACGGCTCGTACCGATAACACCTATCACCGTATCCCCATCCTGCTTGATGATACGGAAATATTGGCGGTTACTTCCCTGCCCTGCCAGCTTGATGACATCAGCAGGCTCTTCGCCAGCCCATTGCTTGTAGAGATTAATTAGCTTTTCCATCATCATTCAATTTTCTGCGTTTTCTGTCATCATCTATCTTCTGTGCGAAGTTATCACCGATGAAGAGAAGCAATAAGATACCTAGCGTAGTGAGGAAAGAATTCGTAGTAGTCATTCCTAACTCCGCCTTTGTTATATAAATCAGTCCTCCGATAACGATCAGGAAGACCAATGCCTTTTTCCAATCAATATTGTGCATGATACTAAAAAACTATTTGTTCTGCAAAGATACAACATTTTTCTGAGCTAGCCATAAGATTAAGCATATTTTTGAGATAAGCACAAAAAAAATCGGATGTCTCACGACAACCGATTTTCAAAAACAAACTACTTAAAAACTAATCTACTAAAACAAATCAAAAAAATATCTTCATCGACCTTGCGGTCGGTATTACCTTTCCTTTTCGTTTGCAAAGGTACAAAAAAAGCGTATTAGCACCAAACAATTTTGCGATTTTTTGCATATCAATTGCTAAAAAAACAAAAAAATAGGGATAATTCTCTGAGAATCACCCCTATTTGTTATTTTTAGATTGCAAATTTGCACTCTATTACATCATACCGCCCATACCTGGAGCTGCAGCAGGTGCAACTGGAGCTGGCTCTGGTTTATCTACCAGGACACATTCTGTTGTCAGGAACAGACCAGCGATAGAAGCTGCGTTCTCCAAAGCTACACGCTCAACCTTAGCAGGATCTACGATACCAGCCTGACGCATATCCTCGTAAACATCCTTGCGGGCATTGTAACCGAAGTCACCCTCGCCCTCGCGAACCTTGTTGACGACTACAGAACCCTCGCCACCTGCATTGGCTACAATCTGACGGAGAGGCTCCTCGATAGCACGCTCTACGATGCGGATACCAGTTGTCTCATCGGCGTTGTCACCCTTCATATCCTTCAAAGCATCGAGGGCACGGATATAAGTAGTACCGCCACCAGCAACGATACCTTCCTCGATAGCTGCACGGGTAGCGCAGAGAGCATCGTCAACACGATCCTTCTTCTCCTTCATCTCTACCTCAGAGTTAGCACCTACGTAGAGAACAGCAACACCACCAGCGAGCTTAGCCAAACGCTCCTGAAGCTTCTCCTTATCATAAGAAGACTTGGTGTTCTCAATCTCGTTCTTGATCTGAGCTACACGATCCTGGATATTAGCCTTCTCGCCATGACCATTTACGATTGTTGTATTATCCTTGGTAACAGTAACCTTGTCAGCAGAACCCAGCATTTCCAATGTTGCCTGCTCCAACTTCAAGCCCTTCTCCTCAGAAATAACAACACCGCCAGTCAATACAGCGATATCCTCCAACATAGCCTTGCGACGGTCGCCGAAACCTGGAGCCTTTACTGCACAAATCTTCAAACCGCCACGCAAACGGTTAACAACCAATGTTGTCAAAGCCTCAGAATCAACATCCTCAGCAATAACCAACAAAGGACGACCGCTCTCAGCAGCTGGCTGGAGAATTGGCAAGAACTCCTTCAGGTTAGAAATCTTCTTATCATAAAGAAGGATGTATGGGTTATCCATTACACACTCCATCTTGTCAGCATCTGTCATGAAGTAACCGCTCAAGTAACCACGGTCGAACTGCATACCTTCAACTACACCGATGTTGGTATCACGGCTCTTGCTCTCCTCGATAGTGATGACACCATCCTTGGAAACCTTGCGCATGGCATCAGCCAAGAGCTTACCGATTTCAGCATCGTTGTTGGCAGAAACGGTAGCCACCTGCTCAATCTTGTCATAGTTGTCATCTACCTGCTCAGCATGGTCTTTGATGAAGGCAACGACAGCAGCAACAGCCTTGTCGATACCACGCTTCAAGTCCATTGGGTTAGCACCTGCAGTAACGTTCTTCAAGCCCTCTGTTACGATAGCCTGAGTCAGGATAGTAGCAGTTGTAGTACCATCACCGGCATCATCACCAGTCTTGCTGGCAACGCTCTTTACGAGCTGAGCACCGGTATTCTCAAACTTGTTCTCCAACTCTACTTCCTTAGCTACGGTAACACCATCCTTAGTAATCTGAGGAGCGCCAAACTTCTTTTCGATTACCACGTTGCGTCCCTTAGGACCGAGAGTTACCTTCACTGCATTTGCCAACTGATCAACACCCTTCTTCAAGAGGTCGCGGGCATCCATATTATATTTAATATCTTTAGCCATTTCCTTATTCTTAATTAAAATGTTAATTATCAATTACTCTTCTACCACAGCGAGAACGTCGCTCTGGCGCATCATCATATACTTAGTACCATCAAACTCAAGTTCAGTACCAGCATACTTACCATAGAGAACAGTATCACCCTCCTTGAGAATCATCTCTTCATCCTTGGTACCCTTACCTGTAGCAACGACCTTACCACGCTGTGGTTTCTCCTTTGCTGTATCAGGGATAATGATTCCACCTACTTTTTCTTCAGCTGGTGCAGGAAGTACCAGCACTCTATCTGCTAATGGTTTAATATTCATGATTCTTATATTTTAATTTGTTATTACTTCTATTTTTCGTCTTCACTTCAGCCTATTCGGGCATACGTCAGACACCCTCACCCTATACGAAAAGCGTGCCAAAGCGTCAAAACTGACACTTTGGCACGCTCACAACTACACACTTACTGACATTTCTGTCAGCCTTTACCTAAAAATGCTGAAGCCAGGTTGTAAGGTCATCCAGCATCTGGGTATGATAACGGAACCCCTGAGCCGTATTGCGGAATCCCCATCCATGTCCTCCGGAAGGATAGATATGCAGAGTGCATTCGTTACCTGCCTTATTCATTGCCATATAGTAAGCCACTCCATTGGCCACAGGAGGCACCACCTTGTCATCACTCGACATCAGGAGGATGACACGAGGAGTTACCTGAGGGCGGACAGCCTTGTCATTACTCCATTCCTCCACCAGTTTGGCATTCGTCTTGCGCTCCTCACCGAGGAAATTCACACAAGAACCCTTGTGGGTGATTCGCTCATCCATAGAAATCACAGGATAGAAGAGAATTGAGAAATTCGGACGTACAGCCTCCTCTGCATGAGTACTTACCGAAGAAGCCAGATGTCCGCCTGCCGAGAAGCCCATGATACCAACATCCTTCTTGTTGATATGCCATACTTCCGCACTATCTCTCACGGTACGCATCGTCTGGTAAGCATCACTCAATGGAATGTTACGATCGCCCTTCGGCATACGATACTTCAGGACAAAGTAAGCGATACCCTGCTTATTGAAAAATTCCGCCCACTGATGTCCCTCATGATCCATTGCCAAATGCGAATAGCCACCACCAGGACAATCCACCACGGCACGGCCCGTTGGTTTCTTGGGAAGATAACAAGTGAGTTCACTCTGTCCATCGGCACTGTTCTTCAATACGAACTTCCTTGCAGTGGATTGCGCAGATGCAGATATAGCAAAGAGCATCAATGCGAAAGAAACAATCGACTTTTTCATTGTATTTTATGTTAAATTTACATTCAAATTTTGTCCTGCAAACAAAGGATGAACACATCCACCATACAAGAACCAAGACTGCACAAAGGCAACAAATGTCCTTGTTTATGTAATGCTTATATCTGCTCTTACTCGTAGCCCTTGTTCTGCTTCAGCTTCTTGTTCAGATCCAGACTTCTTTGCGGTATCGGGAATACCGTTGTGAAGCCAGTTTCTTCGTTTTTTACAGGCACACGCTGGTCGTATGCCTTGGTGTATTTGCCGAATCGGATGAGGTCCTGCCGTCTCCAGCCTTCCCATACAAGTTCCAAGAGCCGCTCGTTGAGGATATTGTCCAGGTTGGCTTCGACTCGCGGCATCCCGACTCTCTCCCTTATGGCATTCAATTCCACAGAGCCGTCTTCGCCATTGCGAACCTTAGCCTCAGCTTCCATCAGTAATGCATCAGCATATCTGAACAGCACGATGTCGTTGTCAACCTGTTTGCCGTCGGAGTAGGCGGTGCGGTCAACCTCGTATTTCCCGACACGTGCGCCAGCCGTCTGCTTGTAAGGGCTATCCGTTAAGTTCAGTTTCAGCTCCAACGGGCGGTACACCAGAGGATCGCCGTTGTCAAGATAGATTTTCTTTCCGTCCACAAACACCGTGTCGGCGTAGAAGTTGGTGCGGAATCTGCTGTCCTCATGGTCGGTGCCATACCCGAAAGCCTTGACGGTTGAGACCGTTGCACAGGTGCCGTTTTCCGATGAACCGCCGTATGCGCCGCCATGCTTATAGTGGCGTGAGCGGAACAGATAGTGGTATTCGTTCTGATACAGGTTCTTATCCAACGGAATCGTAAAGATGTTCTCCTTGCTGCTCTCGTTGTGTACGGCAAAGTTATAGGCATAGTCGCTTTCCAGTTCGTAGCCCTCGTTCTTCAACTGCTCGCAATACCAGATGCAGGTCTCCCAAGCGTTCTTCCTCTCTCCGTTGACGGTGAAGAAGATGCCCTTGCCGTCAAGCCGCTTGCCGTCCGACCAGTCGTCATCGTCATAAACTTCAGCGTTCAACGCCAGCTTTGCAAGCAGAAAATTCACTACCGGGCGTGTGACACGCCCGTAATAGTCTCCCTCCTTATTTGAATGGGCATCGGCAAGCAACGGTGCTACGGCTTGCAGTTCGTCAAAGATGAATCTGAACAACTCGCTTCGCTTACATGCCTCAACCTGGTCGAGCTTTACATCGTATGACGTGACAAGCGGAATCTGCCCGAACATGTCCATCGCATAATAGTAGAACAGAGCACGGACGGCTCTCACCTCCGCCGTGAAGTCGCGTTTCTGCTCCGCCGACAGCAGTTGCTTGTGGCTGTCAATGACAGAAAGCGACTGGTTGGACAGTACGATTACCTTGAAGAGGTATTTCCACACGTCATACAGATAGATGTCGTTTGCGCTCCACTTGTGCTGGTACATGTTTTCCCACAAGCCACCGTCATACCAGTCGCCGCCACGGATAGGCATCATCGCCTCGTCCGTTGTGAGGGTGTTGTAGTCGTATATGCCACGGCAAGTGCCTTGCAGTCCCTCCGACTCTTTGTTACTGCCCACATAATTATATAGCGAAGCCACGGCATTCTTATAGATGTTGTCGGCATTGTTGTAGATGGCTTCCTGGTCGAGCTGGTCTTTCGGATGCTCGTCCAGACAACCGCAGACGCACAGCGTCAGCGGCACAGCCAATATGTAGCTAAAAATTTTCTTCATGCTCTTCTTTCTTTAAAATTGTACACTCAATCCCAGCGAATAGGTACGGTAGAGCGGATAGTTGCGCTTGTCGTCAATACCCATCGTGCTGTTCACAACATAGCTGTTGATCATCGGCGTAAGCCCCTTGTAGCTTGTAATGGTTCCGAGGTTGCTGACGTTGCACGACACTCGCAATGAGCGGATGACGCGGCTCTTCAACGGCACGTTGTAGCCTATCGTCAGATGCTCGAAGTTCAGATAGTCGCCCTTCTCCAGCCAGTAGTCGGACACGCGCTGGTCAACGATGTTCTTTTCCGGCGCACCTTTCAGCACGTTATAGTCGGGGAAGCACGACATATTGTTGTAGGCAAGTCCCGTTCCGTTGAATATCTTGTGTCCGAACGCTCCGTTCATCTGCAAGGCGACATAAAAGTCCTTGTATCTGAAACTGATGTTCGAGCCGAGTGTCACCTTCGGCGTAGCCTGTCCCGCGATGTAACGGTCGCCGCCGTCGCTCAGGTCAACCTTTCCGTTGCGGTCGAGGTCCTCAATGTCGTAGGAGTAGCTTCCGTTCTCGTTCTTGACGAGTCCCTTGCAGTGGGGCAGGTAAAAGACACCGAGAGGTTGCCCAACAATCTGATAGACAACATTGTTGTCGCCGCCGTTCTGTCCGGCACCGTCCAAAGAACCGATTGCCGTGACATCTGCTGCCGACATATTCATTCCGTTGTAAGAGCCACTGAGGGAAATGAGCTTGTTGCTCTGGAATGACAGGTTCATGTTGATGTTCAGTTCCATGTCTTTCTTGCTGACGGGCTGAACCGACAAGCCAAGCTCAAAACCTCGGTTTGACATGGCGCCGATATTCGCCAGCAGGGTGTTGTAGGCAAACGGAGGCACCGGCACCTCGTAGGCATAGAGCATATCCGTGGTCTTTGAATAGTAATATTCGGCTGTGAGCATCAGACGGTTGGCGAAGAAGCCGAGATCTGCGCCGATGTTGAACGTGGTCTTCGTCTCCCATTTCAAGTCGGGATTGTTGTTTCTCACCATGCCGAGTGTCACCGTTGGCGAACTCTTTATCGGGACGATGCCCGTCTGCCGTACGGTGTTCATAGTGGTGTAAGCTGATATGCCGCCAAGGTTGCCTGCCTGTCCCAATCCTGTACGGAGCTTGAGCATTGACAGCGGTTTTACGTCAGAAAGAAAACCCTCCTTCTTCAAGTCCCATGTGAACGACACGGACGGGAAGAATCCCCATGTGTTGCTGTCGCCCACCATGGACGAACCGTCACCACGGGCATTGACGGACAGTGTATATCTGTCGAGCAGCGTATAGGTTATGCTGCCCATCACGGATGCGAGCGACTGGTCCTCGTAGGTGCTTTCCGTTCCGCCGTAAGGTCGGGCAGCGGTGGCACCCAGATTGTCATAGCCGAAGTCATTGGTAGGGATGCCCTTGGCATACACCCAGAAGGCAGTCTTCTTCAGCTTGCGGTATTCGCTGCTCGCCCCAGCAGAAATCTTATGGATGCCGAACTCCTTGTTGAAGTCAACGGACACGTTGCCGAGCCATTCCTCTTTCTTGAACTCGCCACGGTACACGTTGCCCTGCGCCCATACCCATGTAGGACAGAACTGGGCGTTCTCGGTGGAGCCGTACAGATAGGAGCCGAATGTGGATATGCGCCAGTTGGGGTTGAAGTCATAGCTCAGCTTCACGTGTGCGTCAAAGTTCAAGTCCTTGGAGTCGTTCTTCTCGGCAAGCACGATGCCCGGAGGGTTGATTTTAGAGGCAGCCTCATTCTTCAGCCAATTGCCGTTCTCGTCCGTTCCTGCCGGGAACGTTGGGTTTTGGCAGGCTGCGGAGTAAAACAGCATCTGCGTGTCGAAGATGTCATGGTTCTTGAATGAAGAGCCGAACACGCCGAAGTCACCCGTCAGTCGGTCGTCGAAGGCTTTCTGCGTGACATCCACCTTGGCTACAAACACGCCGTAGTCCATATTCTTGATGATGGTGTTGTGATCCATCATACCGAACGAGGCACGGTAGTTTGACTGCTGAGTACCGCCGCTGAACGCAAGGTAATGGTTGTTTACCAGACCTGTGCGTGTTATCACCTTGTAGGTGTCGGTGTTGTAGCCTCCGTTGTTGCAATACACGCCCAAAGCCTTTGCCGTGGCAACATACTCAGCGGCATTAAGCATGTTGAGGTGCTTGTACATCTGCTCAAAGCCGACATTACCCTCATACGAAATTTGGAATCCGCGCCCCGTGCCTTTCTTGGTCTTCACCTCAATTACACCGGATGCACCGCGCGAGCCGTACATGGCTGTCTCTGCCGCATTCTTCAATATGCGAAAACTCTCGATGTCGGCAGGGTATATCGTGGAAAGCGTAAGCACGTCAGAAGTCACGCCATCGATAAGCACCAACGGATCGTTGCCTCCGATGATGGAGGTGGTACCACGGACACGCACACTGTTGAGCATAGCCATCCTATCCAGACCGTTGGATGTCACGTTGACACCAGCCGCCTGACCGCTCAACACGTCAAGGGCATTGTTGGCTGCACCCTTGCCTGTATGGTCTCCCAACACCTTTACTATACTGTTCCCATTGCCAATGGAATCCTTCTCCTCTATAGGGACCTGCTTTTGCGCATGGGTCATAGCACTACAAAAGAGTGCAAAGAAAAGGGATGTCTTCGGTAAGCCAAATGTCCTAAACGAACTTGCCAGCTTTGGCTTGGCTGAAAAACGAGGGACGGAACCCGATATAAAAACTTTTTTCCTCTCTGCCATATTCTATTTCTCTTTATGGTGGTCGTAATGGATTGAGACAACAAAGATAAGGGGCTATGGGTAAAGATGTATCTGCCGCATAATAAATTTATATAATATTAACGGTTTTCATTGCGGTTTTGTCGATAAAAAATCAACTGGCAGTATATCTGTTGTTTAAATATGAATTTATGTTGTTTAAGTATGGATTTATGTGTTCTTTGTGTATGTAAAAGATTTATTTCAAGTCAATGTCTTCAGGAGTGTTCTTCTTCAGACAGGTTCAGAAATCAGCGGAACGCTGCCGATGGACTATCAAAATCACATTGGAGACATCTTGGATGTTATACTGCCCGCAGGCTCCATAACGGGTGCGCCCAAGGACGAGTAATTAGAGAAAAGAATATGATTACAAGGCAAATAAGCATTTTTTCGTTAACACAACGTTATATTTTCATCATTTTTCGGTGTTTTTGTACAATTCTCTTTGTCATTTGTTACTTTTTTACTATATTTGCAGAAAAATAAATCAGTATCAACGTAATATAGACAGAATTATGAAGCAATTTTTCAAGAATGTCGCAGCTACTATCGTAGGTATCTTCGGATTCGGAATCATCATGATGATTCTCGCCGTCATCACACTCATTGGTATGGTGTGCAACAGCAGCAAGACTCCTTCACTGAAAGACAACTCTGTGATGGTGATGAAGCTGCAAGGTCAGATCAGCGACCAGGCAAACGACGACTGGTTGGGACAGCTCACCGGTAACCAATATAACAACCTTGGCATGAACAATATCCTCTCAGCCATCAAGAAGGCAAAACAGGAGGATAAGGTGAAGGGTATCTATCTGGAAACGGGTATTCTGAGTACAGACTACGCTACATTGCAGGAAATTCGCAACGCTCTTGCCGACTTCAAGAAGAGCGGCAAGTGGATCATCGCCTATGGTGATGCCATGACGCAAGGTGGATATTACCTGGCTTCGGTTGCCAACAAGATATATGTGAACCCGGAAGGTTCGGTAGATTGGCACGGTATTGCCTCACAGACACAATATATAAAAGATGTGGCTGCCAAATTTGGCGTTCACTTCACCATTGTAAAGGTGGGCAAATACAAGAGCTTCACCGAGATGTACACAGAGGACAAGATGAGCGATGCCAACCGAGAACAGGTTACCCGATATATCGGAGGGCTCTGGAATCAGATTCTGTCTGATGTCAGCAAGAGCCGAAACATTTCCAAGGATTCCCTGAATCGCTATGCAGACGGACTTATGGCATTCGATGACACCAAGCTCCTGAAATCCAGAAAGATGGTAGATGGATTCTGCTATTATGATGAAATCAGAGACGTGATAAAGAAACAGCTCGGTCTGAAAACCGACGAGAAGATTTGTCAGGTATCTATGGGCGATGTAAACGCAGCAGTAGATAACAGTAACCTCCTTGGCGACCAGATTGCTGTATATTATTGCCAGGGAGAAATCGTAAGAGTAGCAACTCCTGGCGCATTCGGCAGCGAGCAGCAGATTGTGAGCAACGACGTGATCCAGGATCTGCAGGATCTGGGCAACGACAAGAACATCAAGGCTGTGGTACTCCGCATCAACTCCGGTGGTGGCGATGCCTATGCCTCAGAACAGATCTGGCGTGCAGTCAGTCAGCTCAACAAGAAGAAACCTGTGGTGGTATCCATGGGAGGCATGGCTGCTTCGGGTGCATATTATATGAGTATGGGTGCTAGCTATATCATGGCTCAGCCAACAACACTGACCGGTAGCATCGGTATCTTCGGTGCCCTGCCAGACTTCAGTGACCTGATGACCAAGAAGCTGGGATTCAAATATGACGAGGTTAAGACCAACCGCAACAGTGCCTATGGCAGTGCCGGCAGTGCTCGTCCTTGGAGCGCAGAAGAAATCGGTCATCTCCAGGCTTATGTAAACCGTGGCTATGGTCTCTTCCGCCAGCGTGTGGCTGATGGCAGAAAGATGAAGACCGAGGAAGTGGAGAAGATTGCACAAGGAAGAGTATGGCTCGGAACCGACGCCAAAAACATCAAACTGATTGACGGTTTTGGCAGTCTCGACGACGCTGTTGCCAAGGCAGCCCAACTTGCCAAGACTTCCGATTACGGAACCACAGAATATCCTATGCCTGCAGACTGGATAGACCAGCTTTTAGACGGACTGTCAGGCAGCAGCGGCAACTATCTCGATGAGCAGTTACGACTCACACTGGGTGACCTTTACCAACCATTCATGATGATTCGCAACATCAAGGAGAAAGAACCAGTGCAGGCAGCAATGCCATTCGTACTGAATATACATTAATATATATATAATAAGGTATAAAAAAAAGAAGTGAGGAAATGAGAACAGAAGGAGATCTGATAAAGATCAACGATTGGCTGCTACCGCTCAGTTGGATATACGGCAGCATCGTAAGATTCCGCAACTGGCTCTTCGACATCGGATTGAAAAAGAGCCGCGACTTCTCGATTCCCGTCATTTCGGTGGGCAATATCACCGTGGGCGGTTCGGGAAAGACCCCGCATGTGGAATACTTGATTCGCCTCTTGCACGACAAGGTGAAAATTGCCGTGCTATCACGTGGATACAAACGCAAGAGCCACGGATATGTACTTGCAGATGAAAATACAGAAATGTCGGATATCGGTGATGAGCCATTCCAGATGCACCAGAAGTTTTCTGATATCTACGTAGCGGTAGATGCCAAACGAGTAAGAGGCATCAACAACCTGCAAAGCAACGAGGAGACCCAGGATGTAGATGTGGTATTGCTTGATGATGCCTTCCAGCATCGCTATGTCAAGCCAGGCATCAATATCCTTCTGGTAGATTATCATCGTCTCATCATCTACGACAAGATGCTACCTGCAGGAAGACTACGCGAACCATTAAGCGGAAAGAACCGTGCCGACATCGTGATTATCACCAAATGTCCGAAGGATCTGAAACCTATGGAGTTTCGTGTACTCACCAAGGCTATGGATCTCTATCCTTTCCAGAAACTCTACTTCACCTGCATCGACTACGATACACTGAAGGGTGTTTTCACAGGAAAAGAACTGAAAGATCCAAAAGACTATCACGTGCTTCTGCTCACCGGCATAGCATCTCCAAAACAGATGGAGCACGACTTGAAACCGATGGTCAAGGAGATGAAGTCTCTCTCTTTCGGCGACCATCACCGCTTCAAGAACAAAGACATTGACCGCATCAATGAGGCATTCGAAGCCTTGCCGGAACCACGCATCATCATCACAACAGAAAAGGATGCCGTGAGACTGAGAGAGGCAGAAGGACTCTACGAGAGTGTGAAAGAAAGCATGTACGAATTGCCTATCAAGGTAAGCTTCATGCTTGACCAAGAAGATAATTTTAACGAAAAGATAATAAGCTATGTACGAAAAAATTCAAGAAACAGCATCCTGGCTAAGAGAAAGGATGAGCACAAGTCCGAAGACTGCAATCATTCTGGGAACAGGTCTCGGACAATTAGCTTCAGAAATAACTGATAGTTACGAATTCCCATATAGTGAAATTCCTAACTTCCCGGTATCTACCGTAGAAGGACATGCAGGCAAGCTCATCTTCGGAAAGCTGGGCGGCAAGGACATCATGGCGATGGAAGGCAGATTCCACTTCTATGAGGGATATAATATGAAGGAAGTAACCTTCCCTGAGCGCGTGATGTTCGAGTTGGGCATCGAGACCCTCTTCGTAAGCAATGCCTCTGGCGGCATGAACCCTAAGTTCCAGATTGGCGACCTGATGGTTATCGACGACCACATCAACTTCTTCCCAGAGCATCCATTGCGTGGCAAGAACTTCCCTACCGGTCCTCGCTTCCCTGATATGCACGAGGCATACGACAAGCAGCTCCGTAATCTTGCCGACGAGATTGCCAAGGAGAAGGATATTCCTGTTCAGCATGGTGTATATGTGGGCGTCCAGGGTCCTACCTTCGAGACTCCGGCAGAGTACCGCATGTACCGAACCCTGGGTGGTGACGCTGTAGGCATGAGCACCGTTCCTGAGGTGATCGTGGCCCGCCATTGCGGCATCAAGGTATTCGGCATCAGCATCATCACCGACCTCGGCGGCTTCGACGTTCCTGTAGAGGTAAGCCATGAGGAGGTACAGATTGCTGCCAATGCTGCTCAGCCTAAGATGACTGAGATTATGCGAGAAATGATTCGCAGAAGCTAATCATAAAGTTCAACATTCAAAGTTCAAAGTAAAAATTGGATATAGCTAAGTTGGGTGAGTTTGGACTGATAGACCATCTCACCAAAGGATATGAAAACAAGAATGCCTCTACTGTTTATGGCGTAGGCGATGACTGTGCGGTGATGCACTATCCCGACAAGGAGGTGCTGATGACTACCGACATGCTGATGGAAGGTGTACATTTCGACCTGACCTATATTGATATGCAGCATTTGGGTTACAAGAGTGCCATGGTCAATATCAGCGACATCTTCGCCATGAACGGAACGCCACGCCAGATGGTGGTAAGCATCGCACTGAGCAAGCGTTTCAAGGTAGAAGATCTTGATGAATTCTACAGAGGTCTGCGTATGGCTTGCGATAAGTTTGGCGTTGACATCGTAGGTGGCGACACCACTTCTTCGCTCACCGGTCTTGCCATCAGCATCACCTGCATTGGTGAAGCTGCAAAGGAAGATATCGTATATCGCAGCGGTGCTAAGGAAACAGACCTCATCTGTGTAACAGGCGACCTGGGTGCTGCCTATATGGGTCTGCAACTTCTGGAACGTGAAAAGGCAGTATATTACGGACAGGTAGAAGACATCCGCAAGAAGATGTCAGAGGCAAAGGCGCAGGGTGACGACCAGAAGTTGGCTGCCCTCAACAAAGACTTGCAGGAAATGCGTAACTTCCAGCCAGACTTCGCCGGCAAGGAATACCTGCTGCAGCGTCAGCTTCAGCCAGAAGCTCGCGGCGACATCATAGCCCAGCTCCATGAGGCAGGCATCCGCCCTACCGCTATGATGGATATCAGCGACGGCTTGAGCAGCGAGTTGATGCACATCTGCGAACAGAGCAACTGCGGCTGTCGTGTCTATGAGAAGAATATCCCTATCGACTACCAGACAGCAGTTCAGGCAGAGGAATTCAATATGAACCTCACTACCTGTGCCATGAACGGTGGCGAAGACTATGAGCTTCTCTTTACCGTTCCTATCGGCGACCATGCCAAGATTGAGGAAATGGAAGGTGTGAAGCAGATTGGTTACATCACTAAGGAGAGCCTTGGCAAGTTCCTCATTACCCGCGATGGTCAGGAATTCGAACTCAAGGCGCAGGGATGGAATCCTCTGAAAGACTAGTTTAACGAATCGCTTTCTCTGAGGAAGAAAACCGAAAGAGGCGATTTTAGTTAATAAACATTAAGCAAGAGAAAATATTTGGTTTTCTCTTGCTCAATTAAAAATTTTGTTGTACCTTTGCAACCGCAAAAAGCAAGATGGTGCCATAGCTCAGTTGGTAGAGCAAAGGACTGAAAATCCTTGTGTCCCCGGTTCGATTCCTGGTGGTACCACTCCTCCTTTCATTTAGGCGGTTTCTGACTTCGGTTAGAGCCGCCTTTTTTGCATATTCAGAAAAGGAGATAACAAATGTAACGACATTAGAAAGTGATATTACTCATTTATTAATTTAAAGATTAACAAAACAATACTTAAAGACTTATGAAAAAGATTCTGATTTCATTATTGGCAATCTGCGGATGGGCGGCAGCCTCATTTGCTTCAGGTGCCAAAGACTACAGCAAGTACTATCAGAACTTGCCAGTACAAATGCAGCAGCCTACCCTGCCTACCATCCCCGACAACCAGGTTAGCATTCTGGACTTTGGCGGCAACGGCAATGGTCAGGCGATGAATACCCAGGCATTCAGCAAGGCTATCAGTAAACTGAGCAAGATGGGCGGCGGGCACCTCAATGTACCTGCAGGCATCTATCTCACCGGTTTGATTTCCCTGAAGGACAACATCGACCTGCATCTGGAAAAGAATGCCATCATCGTCTTCTCGGAAGATAAGAACGACCTCATCAAGATAGATGATGAAACCGGGCAGAAAGAAGACCGTGCTACCCCAGCCATCAATGCCAGCAAGAGAAAGAACATTTCCATCACCGGAGAAGGAACCATCGACGGTAATGGCGAATGGTGGCGCCCCGTGAAGCGTGTCAAGGTAAGCGACTGGGAATGGAATCGCTTCAAGGATATGGGAGGTGCCCTCAATGAGAAAGGTGATATCTGGTATCCATATAATCTGAAACATTCCCCTAATGTAGCAGACAACATGGAAGCACAGGAGAAAGTACGCAATCACATGATTCGATTCACCGAGTGTGAAAACGTACTGGTACAGGGTGTTACCTTACTAAACAGTCCACGCTTCCACCTCATCCCTACCCGATGCAAGAATGTCATCATCGACGGTATTACCGTGAAGTGTCCTTGGAATGCACAGAACGGAGATGCCATCGACATCTCAAGCTGCAAGGATGTACTCATCGTAAACAACATCGTGGATGCCGGCGATGACGGAATCTGCATGAAGGGTGGCGCAGGAGCTGCAGGAGTAAAAGCCGGTCCTTGCGAGAATATTAATATCCAGGACAATACCGTATATCATGCCCATGGCGGTTTCGTTATCGGCAGCGAATTCTCAGGAGGCATGAAGAACATCGTGGTTCGCAACAACACCTTCCAGGGCACAGATGCCGGTTTGAGATTCAAGAGCGCCGTAAAACGAGGCGGCACCTCGGAGAACATCTTCATCGACCATATCTATATGACAGATATCACAGGAGATGCCATCACCTTTGAGACCACCTACTTCGACAACCATGTGGGAGCCAAGAAAAGCAATGCCCCAGTGAAGCAGGAATATCTTCCAAACTTCCAGGATATCCACATCAGCAATGTATATGTTCGTGGATGCAAGAACGGCATCGTAGCTCATGGCGCAGAGGGAATGGTTCACGACATTACCATCAAGGATACCTATATCTTCTACAATCAGAAGGCTCAGGATATCGATGAGACTTGCAAAATCAAGCTTGAGAATGTGAACTTCGCTACTTTTGCAAAGTAAGAAACCATATCGCAAACCATTCTCTCTAAATGCTTCAAACACTTACCTTACAACAGTAAGCGTCTTTTCGCTGACAGAGAAATGAATATCCAGACCCTCATAAGGCATTCCATAAACCTTATGAGGGTCTTTCTGGTAATGCGGACGAGGATCCTGCGCCAGAACCTCTTTCAAGATTTCAATCTTCTCATCATTCAATCCCTGGCAAATCAGGTATTCCCTTACTTCCCCAGAAATCTCAACATCCAGCTTCGCCCATTTCCGATCATCCACGAATCCACTTCGTGCATCAGGATGACAATCGGCATACACCACGTAAGGCTTGATATCATAGATGGGAGTACCATCCATCAGGTCACCACCCTTTACATGAATGACAGGTCCCTTGCTTGTTTCCCATTCAATACGGGAGATTTTCACGGATGACAACCCGATGTTGTTCGGACGGAAAGGACTGCGGGTAGCGAATACCCCGACCTTCTCGTTACCTCCCAAGACCGGAGGCCTTACAACCGGACTGTTCGCCTTATGCTTATTTGCCGAGAATTCCCAGATAAGCCAGAGAAAATCGAAACCTTCCATTCCTCTGAGGAAATCCGGATTGCGATATTCGGGTTCAAAAACAATCTGTCCTTCCAGTTCAGCCACCAATCCAGCCTGCTTGGGAATACCAAACTTGCTGCTGAACGGAGAACGGAATCTTGCTATTGGTTTTATTTCCATATATTTATATTATTGATTTTAGTTCCTATTTTCATATACTGGGGTATATTTCCATATATTCCAATGATTACACCTTATTATATATAGTACATTATATATATAGTACGAAAAAAACACCCGATTATTTTGTTGTCTCCATAAAATAATGTACCTTTGCACCGTAATAATAATAAGCAATCAATGATATAAAAATAGAAAACAATGAAAATAGAAAGGCCTCAACATGAGATTTGGCTGCAAAAGCCAGGAGAACTCGGCATCTATCAGCAGATAGAACGTGCCGGAAGAGTGTGCTACAAAAGTGAGAACAACACCACCAACGACTCGGCTAAGCCATTCGTAGATAGAATGATACAGAGTGAGCACTATGCAATGTTGGAACACGGCACAGTCTATCTCGTATGCAATCATGGGGAGTTACCACTCTATACAAGCAATAAGTTCTCTCGCTGCCACACCATCGACGGCAAGGATTACATCACTACCAATCTCCGTGTTCTGGCAGAAAACAAGGCGATGGATGATTTGAAATACCTCAGCGACTATGAGGAAGGAAAGCACGAGCTCCGCATCACCGTTCATTTCACCACACAAATTGCCATTACCCGTGAGTACAACCGCCATCGTGCCAACTCTATGGCAGAGCAGAGCACACGCTACTGCAACTACTCCAAGAACAAGTTCGACAATGAAATTACGATCAACCTTCCTACCTGGGTAGAAGAAGAAGGTTATAATGGTTCTCAGGAGAAAGAAGATTACCGATTGGAAGATATGTGCGCCGACATTGCCGAAGGCAGAGCACAGGAATGGAGCAAGCTCGACACCTGGATCTTCGCCAATCAGGCTGCAGAATATGCCTATATGAAATTGATAGAAGCTGGCTGCAAACCACAGGAGGCTCGTGCCATCCTGCCATTGGATTGCAACACAGAGTTGGTACATACCGCATTTATCAGCGACTGGAAGCATTTCTTCGATCTCCGCGCTTTAGGAACCACAGGAGCTCCTCACCCAGATGCCAAGGTTCTCGCCTTGCCATTGATGGAAGAGTTCAAGGCTAAAGGTTATTTAAAATAGAAAGGAGAACGCTTAAAAAAGGTAAAAAATCACAGCTAAAATATAGATTTTCTGTTTTCTATACACAAGAAACAGATATATTTCGTATTTTTGCACTGTGTTTTTCATAGTATTAGATTTAAGGTTATCAAGGTTGGGGCTACGGCGGTAGCCCTTTTTTTATGCCTTTTTCACCAGTTCTGAGGCATTTTCAGAGCTATTTCCCATGTTTTTCGACATTTTTTCTCAAAAAGTTCCTCAAAAATTTGGTGGAATCAAAAAAAGGTTGTACCTTTGCATCCGCTTAAGAAAACCAAGCTATAGTCATCCGACCGAATTTGGAGAGATGGTAGAGTGGTCGATTACAACGGTCTTGAAAACCGTCGTACCGAGAGGTACCGGGGGTTCGAATCCCTCTCTCTCCGCAAGAGCCTTCTGAAATATCTTTCAGAAGGCTTTTTCATTTTCACACTTTTACAATTAAAAAACTCATTATCCTTTCACAATCACAAAAATCCGCTCAAAATCAATTGCTTAAGTGTGAAAGGAGATTTCTACAACCCAATAGAACTACATAACCATAGGAAAACGGTAAAAGAACCTATTGCGCTTATCACCGCACCATTTACCTGGAGCTGAAACAACTATAATAATCAGCAGAAAGGACTATAGATATAAGGAGAAGGCAACTAAGTATAAAGGAGAAAGCAACTATCACAAAAGGAATAGAAAAGGCTCCTTTGTATCGGATGACCCGGGTCATCCATATAGATGACGGGAGTGAGCCATATAGATGCCCCGAGTCATCCATATAGACGAGCTTAGTCATCCAGCCGATAAATTGTCTCTTTTCGCCTGCCAATATCTATCCCTCATCCTTCTGGTTACTATGCTTCATCCCAACATTCATAACAAAGACGACCACTAATTACTATCAAGACGCCCACTATTCCCTATCGGAGCAAGGAACATCGCCATATTTAAGCTTAGCCATCAATTACCAACTCAAAATAAAGAGATTTCTCCTTTCACACTTAACTCTCTTATTTTCAACACAATCCACATTCCGTGAAAGGAGATTTACTATCTACCTTAAATATTTTCTGCAAATTTATCCCTTAAAATTTGGTGGATTCAAAAAAAAGTAGTACCTTTGCACCCGCTTAAGAAAACCAAGCTATGGTCATCCAGACCGAATTTGGAGAGATGGTAGAGTGGTCGATTACAACGGTCTTGAAAACCGTCGTACCGAGAGGTACCGGGGGTTCGAATCCCTCTCTCTCCGCAAGAGCCTTCTGAAAGAAATTTCAGAAGGCTTTTTCTTTTATATCACCTTCCTAGATCTTTGATATTACTAAGATCTTTGATATTACTAAACTTTCAGGGCGTACAGTTTCCAGAGCTTTTAAGCTTTCAGCTCATATTCGAACCACATACAAAAGTTCAATAATGAATAAAAAGTAAGCCCAACCATCAAATTTATCCATAAAAGAGGGTGATAATTCAATAAATAATTGTACTTTTGCAATATAGATATAAAAACGACTATACTTCTGCAAAAGTAACATACAAAAAAGGAGATATGAGATACTACACAGCATTAACTATAGCCGGTTCTGACAGTTGCGGAGGAGCTGGCATTCAGGCAGACATCAAGACGATGTCGGCATTGGGCGTATATGCCGCTTCCGCAATCACAGCCATCACCGTACAGAACACCAAGGGAGTGTATGGCATCCAGAATGTAGAACCGGAAATCGTGAAAGGACAGATAGAGGCCGTGATGGAAGATATCCACCCTGATGCTATAAAGATAGGTATGGTAAATGATTGCGATACCATTCGTGCCATCGCAGAAACCCTCAAGAAATACCAGGAAAGCTTCCAGCATCTCGTTATCGACCCAGTTATGGTATCTACCAGTGGCTGCCGACTGATGCAGGAGGATGCACTCGATGTATTCAACACCGAACTGCTGCCTTTAGCCACCCTGCTCACCCCAAATATCCCTGAGGCAGAAATTCTTGCCAATAGAAAAATAGAAAATGTAGAAGATATCAAAGCTGCCGCAGCTGCCATCAGCAAACTGGGATGCAGATATGTATTGATCAAGGGCGGTCATTTTGATGGAGAGGAGAAGATAGACTACCTCTTCGAGGGCGGAAAGCAGAAAACCAGCTATCGTGGCATCAGCGTAAACACCCGCAATACCCACGGCACCGGCTGCACCCTATCCTCTGCCATCACCTCTTACCTGGCAAGAGAAATGGATATGAATACAGCCATAGCTATGGCTAAAACCTATCTTTCAGGTGCCATCCTGGCAGGTAAGGACATTAAAATTGGAGAAGGTCACGGTCCGGTGAACCACTTCTACGAACCAAAATCATTATTTACCAAAAGCTGAAAAAGAGCGAAAACAATAAGCCGCTCATGAAAAAGCTGATAAAAACAGAGAAGAGAAAAGACAAAGAATGATTGATCGTTGTTACATAGAAATCACAAATACCTGTAACCTCAACTGTCACTTCTGTCCCAAGCACACCCGGGAAAAGCGACTGTTGAGTGCAGAGGAATTCAACCTGCTCACCGACAAGATCCGTGGAAAGGTCTGTTTCCTTTATTTCCACCTGATGGGTGAGCCCCTGCTCCATCCCCTGCTGCCACAGTTTATCACAACGGCACGCGAGAAAGGATTCAAGACGGTGCTTACCTCTAACGGAACCCTCCTGCACCGTGCCATGGAACTCCTCGATACCCTACCCCACAAGATACAACTCTCCCTCCATTCCCATGAAAGCAATGCAAAGGGAGAACTCTCCAGCTATATGGATGAGGTGATGACTTTCTCCACACAGGCCGCCGCTCAAGGCACCTGTATGGTATTGCGCCTCTGGAACCAAGGAGGAAGGGACAAGGAAAACGAGGAAGTGATGCGACTCATCGAGAAATACGTACCCAAGCCATGGAAAGAACGCCCTGACGGGTTCCGACTTTGCGATCATCTATACCTGGAGTTTGACCGGAAATTCGAATGGCCTAACTTCGAAAACGACATCAAGAAGAGGAATGATAACAAGAACAAAGATGAAAACAGAGACAAGGATGAAATAAGCGAGGGAAAAGACAAAGATAAAATAAGTGAGGAAAAAGTCAAGAACGAAGGCAACAACGAAAACCGGGAAGTCTTCTGCAAAGCATTGCTGAAGCAGATAGGCGTTCTTGCCGACGGAAGTCTCGTACCTTGCTGTCTCGACCATAACGGCGATGTCATTTTGGGCAACCTGCTCCATCAGTCACTCGAAGAAATCCTCTCTTCCCCTCGTGCCCAGGCAATGATAGAAGGCTTCAAGCACCATACTGCCACAGAAGCACTCTGCCAGAACTGCGAATCTGCACTCGTAAGAAACAGTTTTAGGGGAAAGGCCAGAAGCTAGGAAAGAAACTCTATGCTATGAAAGCTTCTCCCCCAAGCTTTCATAGCAAGTAAACTATCATAATCATTAATCTCAAAATACCTAAAAGCAAGAAGAAATGAAATGGATTATTATCACAACACCAACCTTTATTTCGCATGAAGCAAAGTACATCGACCAGCTTTTTGAAGCAGGAATCGATCTGCTCCATCTGCGCAAACCCGATTCATCACCAGAAGAATGCGAGCAACTGCTCCAGAAGATTGACCCGAAATGGTATCCTCAAATCGTGATTCACGACCACTTCGAACTCTGCGAGAAATACCATCTCCATGGCATTCACCTCAACCGGAGAAACAGCCAGATTCCAGAGAACTTCCAGGGAAGTCTCTCCCGCTCCTGCCACAGTTTCGAGGAAGTCACCCAGTCGGTAAATAACGCTAATCCTGATTTTCCAAAGGAATCAAAGCCACAATTCGATTACGTATTCCTCAGTCCAATCTTCGACAGCATTTCGAAGAAAGGCTACAATCATTCCTTCTCCAACAGAGATTTGGAAGATGCAGGCAACAGCAGCATCATTAATGAAAAGGTGATTGCCCTTGGCGGCGTCATCCCTCAATTCATTCCCCAGCTGCGCGCCTGGAACTTCGGCGGAGCAGCTTTCCTGGGTGACGTATGGAACCGACGACACGAATACAACTGGAAGGAATACCTGGCAGATATCAGACAAAGATTAACACCACGAGGCACCAAGAACACACTTAATGGCTCAAATGTTTGGTAGTTAGCCAAAATAGTTGTACTTTTGCACCCATGATTTATCCAGATAATTTTGAAAACAAGATAGGATTCAATGAAATCCGTAAAATGTTGCGCGAAAGATGTCTCTCTCCACTTGGCAAGGAACAGGTGGACAAGATGTCTTTCAGCAGCGACGCAGAACTCGTTAACGAGTGGCTCATGCAGGTGCGTGAGTTCCGCAGATTGATGGAGGAAGTAGAAGACTTTCCCCTTCAATATTTCTATGACGTAAGAGAAAGCATCCTCCGTATCCGTGTGGAAAACACCCACTTAGAAGAGGATGAACTGTTCGATTTAAGACGTTCGCTTGCCACCATCGCAGGGATGGTAAAGATTCTGAATCATAGCGACGAAGATGATGGTCACGGCGAACCTGAAGATGGCTGGCGCAGAGAAAAGCAGTATCCTTACCCTGCCCTCCATCGCCTTTCAAAAGACATCATAACCTTCCCACAGCTGATCCAGCGCATCGACCAGATTCTCGACAAGTTTGGTAAGATTCGCGATAATGCGACCCCAGAACTTCTCCAGATTCGCAGAGAACTGGCAAAGACAGAGGGAAGTATCTCGCGTACCTTATATAGTATTCTGCGCTCGGCACAGAGCGAAGGCATCGTAGAGAAAGATGTAACCCCAACCCTGCGCGACGGCCGACTGGTTATCCCAGTCATCCCTACCCTCAAGCGCCGAATCAAGGGTATCGTTCACGACGAGAGTGCCACCGGCAAGACCGTCTTTATCGAGCCAACCGAAGTGGTGGAGGCCAACAACCGTGTGCGCGAATTGGAAGGTGAAGAGAGAAAGGAGATCATCCGAATCCTTACCGATTTCACCAACAAGGTACGCCCATTCTCCAAGGAAATATTGGACAGCTACCGCTTCCTCGCCATCATCGACCTGATTCAGGCTAAACAGAAACTCGCCGATGTTTTCAAGGCGATAGAGCCAGAGGTAGAAGACCATCCACACGTGGATTGGATCCGTGCCATCCACCCACTCCTTCAGCAATCCCTGCAGAAGAAGAACGAGAAGGTAGTGCCACTCGACATCACCTTGACACAGGATAAGCGCATCCTCATCATCTCGGGACCTAACGCCGGAGGTAAATCCGTATGTCTCAAGACCGTAGGTCTGCTTCAATATATGCTGCAATGCGGATTGAGCATCCCGGTGAGCGAGCGTTCCAAGACGGGTGTTTTCCAGAACATCATGATAGACATCGGTGATGAACAGAGTCTGGAGAACGACCTGAGTACCTACTCTTCTCACCTCTTGAACATGAAGAATATGATGAAGGCAGCCAATGGCGACACCATCATACTGATAGATGAGTTTGGTACAGGTACCGAACCGGGCATTGGCGGTGCCATCGCCGAAGCCGTACTCGACAAGTTCTGCAAGCAGCAGGCATACGGCGTCATCACCACCCACTATCAGAACCTGAAGCATTTTGCCGACAGTCACGAGGGAGTGGTAAACGGCGCCATGCTTTACGACCGTCATGAGATGAAGGCACTCTTCCAGCTCGCCATCGGACGTCCAGGTTCATCTTTCGCCATCGAAATCGCAAGAAAGATCGGATTGCCGGAAGAAGTCATCAAGGAGGCATCCGACATCGTAGGTTCCGAATATATCCAGAGCGACAAGTACCTGCAGGATATCGTCCGCGACAAGCGATACTGGGAGAACAAGCGCCAGAATATCCATCAGCGCGAGAAGGATATGGAGAAGACCATCTCGAAATATGAAAGCGACATCGAGGATATCGAGCGCAGCAGAAAGGCGATTCTCAAGAAAGCGAAGGAGAAAGCTGCAGAACTCCTGAAGGAGAGCAACAAGAAGATTGAGAATGCCATCCGAGAGATTCGAGAGAGTCAGGCAGAGAAGGAGGAAACCCGTCGCATCCGTCAGGAACTCGATGCCTTCAAGCAGGAGGTTCAAGAGATTGACACCAAGGAATCGGACGACAAGATTGCCCGCAAGATTGCCCAGATCCAGCAGCGCAAGGAGCGCCATGCCAAGCGCCAGGCTGAGAAAAAGGAGAACCAGGAGAAGGCGGCTGCAGCTCTGCGAAATGCACAGAGCAAGGTACAGAGCGACAGCAAGCGAGAAATCCAGGTGGGCGATACCGTACGAATCAAGGGCTTGACTACGATAGGAAAGGTAGAGAGCATCAACGGCGATACTGCCACGGCTGTTTTTGGCGGCATGCGTACCAAGATGCGCCTCAACAGACTGGAACACGCCACAGCCACAGCCGAAAACGTAGATAAGACCGAGGAGCGCAAGGAAAACCTGGCTTCTTATGGTATCAGCAAGGAGACCCGCAAGACGATTGATGCTCACAAGACCAATTTCCATCAGGATCTGGATGTTCGAGGTATGCGTGGCGATGAAGCACTGAATGCCGTTCAGTATTTCATTGACGATGCCATCCTGGTAGGTATGCCAAGAGTTAGAATTCTTCATGGCAAGGGCAACGGAATTCTCCGACAGCTCATCCGGCAGTACCTGAGCAGCGTTCCAAATGTAACGCATTATGCCGATGAGCATGTTCAATTCGGCGGTGCTGGCATCACGGTAGTTGATTTTTAAAAGTCTCTTCCGCTAAATATAAAATATCACTTCTGTTAAATATAATAAGGTGTAATAGAAAAAAGGGGGCAATTATCTGCCTCCTTTTTCTAAATAAACGTTAACATTATCAACTTTTTCATTGAAAAATTTGGCAGGTTCAGAAAATTGCAGTACTTTTGCACTCGCTTAAAAGCAATAACCGCTTTCAAGTATATGAGACGGACAAGTCTCATACGACCAGCTCCCTCGGAATCCCCCAGGATGGGAACATAGCAAGGGTACTTGGTTGTAGCGGTGCGATATGAATCGCTTGTCCACCCGCCTCTTTAGCTCAGTTGGCCAGAGCACGTGATTTGTAATCTCGGGGTCGTTGGTTCGAATCCGACAAGAGGCTCAAAAAAGGAATCTTCTTTCAGAAGGTTCCTTTTTTTTGTTTTCAAAACCATTCTATCTTTAATTATCTATAAATATTCTCCCCCTTTACACCTTATATAATAAAAAAGTTGTATTTTTGCAAATTGATATGTTACATTCGTAGAAATACATTAAGACAATGAATACAGAAAATAACGAGAAGCAAGAAGAAAAGAAGAACGACGAACAGAGCCAGGCAAAGTTCAATAACCCTGATCAGAAGATCAAGATCTTTGTGATTGATACAGGAAAGATTAAACAGACCAAGGCTTTTGCCCGTCAAGACGGTACCCTGCTTGGTATCGTATGGGTAGCCAGTTTCGTTTGTACCATGCTGGCAGCCGACCCGGAATACCATTTTTTGGGATTGTTTTCCAATATCCTCATCCTCTCCACTCCATTCGTGGTGGCAAAGCGACTGAAATATTTCCGTGATGTGGTAAGAGAAGGTCATATCTCCTTCAAGCACGGATTGTATTACTGTGTCCAGACATTCTTCTATGCCACCTTGCTGCTCACCATCATACAGTATCTCTGGTTCCGATTCATGAATACCGGTATGTTTATGACCCAGCTTCAGGCGAACTACCAGATGATAGCCCAGGCTTATCAGTTGACAGCAGAGGAAACCAAAGCCCTCTTCGATGCCATCACGATGATGAAGCCTATCGCATGGGCATCCATGTTCATGATCACCGACCTGATAGCAGGCGCAGTACTCAGTCCGATTCTCGCAGCCATCTATTCAAAGAAGCGAATCAGCCAGCAGTAACCAGCAAATTAGAAAATCTTAAAACATAACATAAGAAAATGGATATTTCAGTTATAGTTCCTCTTTTCAACGAGGAAGAATCATTGCCAGAACTCTTTGCTTGGATCAAGCGAGTGATGGACACCAACGATTTCACATACGAAGTTATCTTCGTGAACGACGGTTCTACCGACCGTTCATGGAATGTCATAGAAGAGCTTGCCGAGAAGTTCGAGCAGGTAAAGGGCATCAAGTTCCGCCGCAACTACGGAAAGAGTCCGGCACTCTATTGTGGATTCAAGGAGGCACAGGGAGATGTTGTCATCACCATGGATGCAGACCTGCAGGATTCTCCTGACGAGATTCCGGGACTCTACCAGATGATCACCAAGGAAGGCTACGACCTCGTTTCCGGTTACAAGCAGAACCGCAAGCAGGGTGACCCTCTCAGCAAGACCATCCCTACCAAGCTGTTCAATGCTACAGCCCGCAAGGTAAGCGGAATCCATAATCTCCATGACTTCAACTGCGGACTGAAGGCTTATCGCCGCGAAGTAGTCAAGAACATCGAGGTATATGGCGAGATGCATCGCTACATCCCATATCTTGCCAAGAACGCCGGCTTTGCCAAGATTGGCGAAAAACCGGTTCACCATCAGGCACGCAAGTTCGGAACCTCCAAGTTCATGGGCTGGAACCGTTTCGTAAACGGCTATCTCGACCTGATGACCCTCTGGTTCCTCAGCAACTTCGGCAAGAAGCCTATGCACGTATTCGGATTCCTGGGCAGTCTCGTATTCTTCATCGGCTTCCTCTCGCTCATCGGCTTGGGCATCGACAAGAGTATCGACCTCTACCATGGCGTATATGGTCATCTCATTACCGACTCCCCATACTTCTACATTGCGCTCATAGCTATGGTACTGGGTAGCCAGTTCTTCCTTGCCGGATTCCTGGGCGACCTGATCAGCCGTCAGAATCCAAACCGTAACGATTATCAAATAGAAAAGGAAATAAGATGCGGAAAATAATACCAATGGTCATCCTGATGATGGTGCTCACGATGGTAGGGTGTTCCACCCTCGACTGCCCGCTCAACAACACGACTTACACCAAGTACAAGCTGATGGGCAACATCAAGACCCTGCAGGACACCATGACCATCTCGACCACCAAGACTGCGGGCACCGACAGCGTGCTCATCAACAAGGATGTGAAAGTAGATAGTTTCATTCTTCCGATGAGTTATCATCAGCCGGAGGATGTTTTCTACTTCGAGATTCGCAACCGCGATCATCAGGTGTGGAAAGACACGGTGACCGTGAAGAAGGAAAATTATTCGCATTTCGAGTCTGTAGATTGCGGTCCGTCATTCTTCCATACCATTACGGAGGTGAAGACCACTCATAACTACATCGACTCGATAGTCATCAACAATAAAGAGGTAAATTATGATGCATCTAAAGCACATTTCTATATCTATTTCGGCAATCGCCACTAAGACAGCATCCCTGGGGATTGCCAAAGCAGTTTCCATGGAGATGACAAAAGCTGTAGAGAAAGGAGCTTTTCTTCTGGTTTGTCTTCTGATGCTGGGAGGTGCTTCTGCGAATGCACAGAACCAGAAGAAGAAGATGGCTACTGTGGAGAAGGATACCATCCCACTCTTCCGCGGAATAGCTGTGGGAGTAGATGTCATCGGACCGGTTCAGTTGATGGTCAGCGATTACGGACAGTATGAGGCTTCCCTCCGTGTCAATCTCAAGGACAAGTACTATCCGGTCTTCGAGCTGGGATATGGCAAGGCTGATGCCAGCGACGAGAGCACGAAGATCAATTACAAGACCAGCGCTCCCTATGCCCGCATCGGTATAGACTGGAACCTGCTGAAGAACAAGCACGACGATTACCGTCTGTTCGGTGGCTTCCGCTACGGTTTCACATCCTTTAAATACGATGTCACCTCTCCTCCTATCAAGGATCCGGTATGGGGTGGCGATGTTCCTTATGGAGCCGAAGGCGTGAAGAGTAACTATCACTGGCTGGAAGGAGTCTTCGGAGTAGATGCCAAGATCTGGGGCCCCGTCCGCATGGGATGGAGCTTCCGATACAAGCGCCGATTGGCTAAGAAGGATGGCGAAATAGGCAACTGCTACTATGTGCCGGGCTTCGGAAAACAAGGCGGTTCCAGATTAGGCGGCACCTTTAACGTTACACTTGAGATATAATGTAAGCAAGACAATGAAAAATAAGAAACTGATTTGGCAGATACCTTTTCTGCTCATTCTGATCATAGGCAGTATCTTCGTGATACGCCAGCAGCGCAACACCCCATTCCAGAAAGATGAGGGTATGGTATTCGGCACCATCTATCACATCACTTACCAGAGTGACACCAACTATCAGAAAGAGATAGAGGCAGAATTGCAGAAGGTGGACAATTCTCTTTCCCCGTTCAACAAGACCTCCATCATCTCCCGCGTCAACCGCAATGAAAAGGTGAAGGTAGATGAGATGTTCAGCGAGGTATTCCAACTCGCCGAGAAGATTTCCGGAGATACAGACGAAGCCTTCGATATCACCGTGGCACCTATGGTGAATGCCTGGGGATTCGGTTTCAAGACCGGTAACCCTCCTACCCGACAGACCATCGACAGTCTGCGTGCCATCGTGGGATTCCACACCGTTTCCCTGCAGGATGGTTACGTCATCAAGAAAAATCCGAAGACGATGCTCGACTGCTCTGCCATTGCCAAGGGATATGGCACCGATGTGGTAGCGAGATTCCTCAAGAAGAAGGGCGTGCAGAACTTCATGGTAGAGATAGGTGGAGAAATCGTAGTTAACGGCAACAGCGAGAAACTGCAGCCTTGGCGCATCGGAATCAACAAGCCAACGGATGATTCACTCAATACCAGTCAGGCTATCCAGGATGTAGTCAGCGTAAGCAATATCGCGATGGCAACCAGCGGCAACTATCGCAACTTCTACTACAAGAACGGAAAGAAGTATGCCCACACCATCGACCCGAAGACAGGCTATCCAGTGCAGCACAACATCCTTTCTGCCACCGTATTTGCAGAAGACTGTGCCACCGCCGATGCCTATGCCACCTCGTTCATGGTACTGGGATTGGATGGAGCCAAGAAGATTCTGGAGAAACATCCGGAGCTTTGCGCCTATCTGATTTATTCAGACCAGAAGGGAAACAACCAAATCTGGTATTCTCCATCCCTTCAGAAGAAGTTAGGAAAAGAAAGCTGCTATAAAAAGTAAGGAAAAGAAAGCTGCTATAAAGAGTAAGAAGAGTAAGAAAAATAAAGAACGATGCAGGAAGATAAGTTATACGATACGCTCTTGAATCTGCCTCTGTTTCTCGGAATGAGCCGCACCGACCTTCTTCAGATTGCCGGACATACCAAGTTCGATTTCCAGAAGATAGAAGAAGGTGAGACTTTAACCGAGATAGGTGAACCCTATCACCGCCTGCTCTTTCTCCTTTCCGGAGAAGTGGCAGTAGAGACTATGGCAGATGACCGTGGGTATAGAATCGTAGAGACCATCAAGGCGCCGGAGGTATTAATGATAGAACGCCTCTTCGGATACGACCAGCACTCGCCCCATCACTATGTGGCGAGAAAAGCCTGCAGCTTGATGAGCATCAGCAAGAAAGAAGTGCTGCGACTCGCCAACCAATACGAGATCTTCCACATCAATCTGCTCAACCTCATCTCCACCCAGGCACAGAGAAGCAATCGCCGACTCTTCAGGGTACCCCCAAAGACGATCAGCGACAGCATCATCCGATTCTTCGAGAATCATTGCCTACGTCCGGCAGGCGAAAAAAACATCCACATCAAGATGGATCGCCTGGCTCTGGAGCTGAATGTCAAGCGGCTCAAAGTATCAGTGGCGCTCAACGAAATGGAAACCCAGGGACTGATCAAACTCTATCGCGGCAGAATCAGCATTCCTGCACTCGAGAAATTAATCAATAGATAATAATTACAATTATGCAAGATAACAACTCTACAAAGAATAACGAAACCCAGAAGAGAGAGAATCCTTTCTTCCTGCCCTACGGCACCCCACATTATACAGTCCCTTTCCACCGAATCCAGCTCGGCGATTACGAAGAGGCTTTCATGGAAGGTATCCGACGCGATGACGAGGCCACTGATAAGATTATCAATGACCCGGCAGAGCCAACCTTCGAGAACACCATTGCCCGCGTAGATACCGAGAAAGGGGAACATTATTACGATCTCCTAAGTCGTGTTTCCAATGTTTTCTCTTGCATGATGAGTGCAGAAACCTGCGATGAGATGGAAGAACTGGCACAGAAACTGAGTCCTATTCTCACCAAGCATGCCAACGATATCACCTTGAACAAGAAGCTCTTCGAGCGCATCAAATACGTTCACGATCATCCGAACCGTGAACTCAATGCCGAGGAACAGATGCTCCTCGACACCAGCTACGACGGTTTCGTGCGCAGCGGTGCCCTGCTCGATGAGGAAGGCAAGGAGAAGCTGCGCAAGCTCACCGAGGAGGCAAGCATGCTCACCCTCCAGTTCTCGCAGAATCTACTGAAGGAAAACAAGGCTTACACCCTGCATATCACCGATAAGGCTCAGCTCGACGGACTCCCAGAGACCGCCATCGCTGCTGCAGCCCATAATGCAAAGGAGAAGAACGAAGAGGGATGGATCTTCACCCTCGACTTCCCTAGCTACTCTCCTTTCATGACCTACTCTACCCAGCGCGAACTCCGCAAGCAGATGTACATGGCGAGAAATACCGTCTGTACCCACGACAACGAGCAGAACAACCTGCAGATCTGTCAGCGACTGGTCAACCTGCGCAGAGAGCTGGCACAGCTTCTGGGATTCGAGACCTATGCCGATTACGTACTCCGTCATCGTATGGCAAGCACCACGGAAAAAGTGTATAAGCTTCTGAACGATCTCATCGATGCCTACAAGCCTACCGCCATCCACGAGGCAGCAGAGGTAGAGGCGCTCGCCAGGAAACTGGAGGGCGATGATTTCGAGATGCAGCCATGGGATTTCGGATTCTATTCTCATAAGCTCCAGATGGAGAAGTACAATCTCGATGCAGAGATGCTTCGTCCTTATTTCCAGCTCGATAAGGTGATTGATGGCGTATTCGGTCTTGCCAACAAGCTCTACGGCATCACCTTCCAGGAGAACAAGGACATCCCGGTCTATCATCCTGACGTCAAGGCATACGAGGTATTCGATAAGGATGGCAGCTATCTGGCAGTCTTCTATGCCGACTTCTTCCCTCGCAAGGGCAAGCAGGGAGGTGCCTGGATGACAGAGTTCCAGGGACAGTGGATAGATTACAAGGGCACCAATGTGCGCCCTCATGTCAGCGTGGTAATGAACTTCACCAAGCCTACCGCCGAGAAGCCAGCCCTCCTGACCCTGGGCGAGGTAGAGACCTTCCTCCACGAGTTTGGTCACAGCCTCCACGGCATGTTTGCCAACACCCGTTTCGAGAGTCTTTCGGGCACCAATGTATGGTGGGACTTCGTAGAGTTGCCATCCCAGTTTATGGAAAACTATGCGGTGGAGAAGGATTTCCTGCGCACCTTCGCCTTCCATTACGAGACAGGCGAACCATTGCCTGACGATCTCATCGAGCGCATCGTGAAGAGCCGCAACTTCATGACGGCTTATGCCTGCCTGCGCCAGGTAAGTTTCGGATTGCTAGATATGGCATACTATACCAAGAAGGATGCCTTTACAGAAGATATCATCCCATTTGAGAAGGAGGCATGGAAAAAGGCGATGATCTTACCTCAGTTGCCTGATACCTGCATGACCGTACAGTTCTCTCATATCATGGCAGGTGGATATGCAGCCGGCTACTACAGCTACAAGTGGGCAGAGGTGCTCGATGCCGATGCCTTCAGCGTATTCAAGAAGAACGGCATCTTCGATCAGGCTACCGCCCAGAGCTTCCGCGACAATATCCTTTCTAAGGGAGGCACCGAGCATCCGATGACGCTCTACAAGCGATTCCGCGGACAGGAGCCAACCATCGATGCCCTGCTCGAACGCAACGAGATCAAGAAGAGTTAAGAGTTTTATCTGCAAAAGACAGAATCATTCATCATTGATTGTAAATTGTTAATTATAAACTATTAACTATAAAAAAGGATGGAAAATCAACTTTCTAAACAGAAGAAGCTCGACCTGCGCTACCTGCGTATGGCTCGCATCTGGGCTGAGAACAGCTACTGCAAGCGCCGCCAGGTAGGTGCGCTGGTGGTGAAGGACAAGATGATCATCAGCGATGGATACAATGGAACTCCCAGCGGATTCGAGAACGTCTGCGAGGAGAACAATGTAACCAAGCCCTACGTTCTGCATGCCGAGGCCAACGCCATCACCAAGCTGGCACGCAGCAGCAACAACAGCGAGGGCAGTACACTCTATGTCACTGCCTCTCCCTGCATCGAATGCTCCAAGCTCATCATCCAGTCGGGCATCAAGCGTGTGGTCTATGCCGAGAAATACCGCCTCACCGACGGTGTGGATCTTCTGAAGCGTGCAGGAGTAGTGGTAGAATACATGAATCCGGATGAAATAAGAGAGTAAAAGAGAGAAAGAAACGTTAGTATATTAAATTAGTTAGTTATGAATATGAATAAGAATAAGACCAATCGGTATATGCCCTTCATCATGGCGCTCTGCGTTGTGCTGGGCATCATCATCGGCACTTTCTTTTCGAATCATTTCGCTGGCAACCGACTCAATGTCATCAACAGTGGAAGCAACCGTCTGAACAACCTGCTTCACCTCATCGATGACCAGTATGTAGATGCCGTGAACATCGATTCGTTGGTTGATAAGGCGATTCCTCAGATACTTGCCGAACTGGATCCTCACTCTGTCTATATCAGTGCGAAGGATGCAGCAGCCGCCACCGACGACCTCAAAGGTTCGTTCTCGGGCGTGGGCATCGAGTTTGTCATCCGCCAGGACACCATCCATGTGCAGAATGTGATTCAGAACGGACCAGCCGAAAAGGCTGGATTGTTGGCAGGTGATAAGATTGTGGCCGTAGATGGCAAGCCTTTCGTAGGCAAGATTGTCACCAATCAGGAAGCGATGCATCGCCTCAAGGGTCCTAAGGATACCAAGGTGAAGATTGGTGTCATCCGCTATGGCAGCAAGAAGGTGCAGCCCTTCACCGTCACCCGTGGCGAGATACCTACCAAGAGTGTCACCGCTGCCTATATGCTCGATGACAACACCGGATATATCCGCATCAAGAACTTTGGCGAGAACACCTATCCTGAAATGCTCATCGCCCTGGCAAAACTCTCGCAGCAGGGATTCAAGAATCTCTGTATCGACCTGCGCGACAATTCAGGTGGTTATCTCACAGCCGCTGTGAATATGGCAAACGAGTTCCTGCCAGAGAAGAAACTCATCCTCTATACCCAGGGCCGCAAGTCGCCTCGACAGGATTACATGAGTGATGGCAAGGGTTCCTACCAGAAGATTCCGATGGTTGTGCTCATCAATGAGGGTTCTGCTTCTTCGGCAGAAATCTTTGCAGGAGCCATGCAGGACAACGACCGTGCCACCATCATCGGCCGCCGTTCGTTCGGTAAGGGATTGGTACAGCAGCAGATTGAGTTCCCTGACCACAGTCTCATCCGTCTTACCATCGCCCGTTACTATACTCCATCAGGCAGATGTATCCAGAAGCCATATACCTTGGGCGACAGCGGTGATTACGAGCAGGATCTCCTCACCCGTTACGAGCATGGAGAATTCTTCTCGCAGGATAGCATCAAGCATACCGGTCCGGCTTACCATACCGGCATTGGCAGAGTGGTTTATGGTGGTGGTGGCATCACTCCAGATATCTTCGTTCCTGAAGATACCCTGGGTATGACATCTTACTTCAAGGAAGCGAGCATGAGCGGACTGATTCTCCAGTTTGCGTTTACCTATACGGATGACAATCGTCCTAAGTTGAACAATTTCAAGGAGATGATGGAACTCGCCGATTATCTTGACAAGCAGAACCTGGTAGAGCAGTTTGTCGTTTATGCCGACAAGCGCGGACTGAAGCGTCGTAACCTTCTCATCCGCAAGTCTCACAAGCTGCTGGACCGTGTCCTCGACAGCCGTATCATCTACAATATGCTGGATGAACAGGCGTGGACTGAATACATCAACCAGGATGATCCTGTGATCAGGAAAACTCTCGAGGTCTTCAATAATCACGCTGCCTTCCCTAAGAAACCTGCTGTACCGGCAAAGGCTGCAAAAGCAACAAAGGCTACAAAGGCTGCAAGCAACATGGTAAAGAAGAAGTAAGCATGGATAAGAAAGAATTAAGAAATACAATAAGAGATAGAAAGCGACAGTATTCCTCAAGTGCTCTTGAGGAACTGTCGCTTTCTGTTTTGTCTCATCTAGCAGAGAATGGGCATCTGCAGTCTGCTCATACGGTGATGATGTACTATTCACTCCCCGACGAGGTGAATACCCATCGTTTCATCGACAGTCTGGTAGCTTCCGGCAAGAAGGTATTATTGCCCGAAGTAATTGACGATCACAATATGGTGCTCCGTGAATACAGCGGAAGAGCGGATTTAAGAGAAGGCGCCTATCATATCATGGAGCCTGCAGGCGCCCTTTTTCCTCCCCATCGTTACAGTGAGATAGATGTAGCCATCATTCCGGGTATGGCATTCGATACACAGGGCAATCGTCTGGGCAGGGGCAAGGCCTATTACGACCGCTTCCTCCCGAAGATTCCTGGAGCCTACAGAATAGGCATCGCCTTCCCCTTCCAGCTCCTGTCTCAGATTCCTACGGAGGAAACAGACATCGCCATGAATGTAATCGTCTCGTAAGAAAGAGATTATCTCATAAAAAAAAGTATTTTTTTTCGCAGAAAAATACAATATAACGCAGGAAAATGCGTTAATAAAAGAAAAAAGACGTTTTTTTATTCTCCCCGATTAAACCTTTTCGGATTTTCGGGGTCAAATAGAATGATTAGAATTCATAAACTGAACTTTTATTATATCGTGTAAGATTCAATAGGAAATTTATTAGTTAGTATTTAGGTAGATCTGAAGCACCGGCTTGTGAAAGTCGATGCTTTTTTCGTTTTTTAACGGCAAACAATAGGATTTCTCGTCTTTTTTTACTACTTTTGTATTTCGAACAAGAAAACAATGCAAATCAAAAAAGCATTGCATTCAAAACAATAACGAAACAATGCAAATCAAAAAAGCATTGCCATCAAAACATAAACAACAATGATGAAACGAAATAACTACATATTATTATCCATTCTGGCGTTAGGCCTTATGGCTTCTTGCGCAGAAAAGAAAAAGAGCAAGATTATCATTGCCCCTAAACCTGTGGCACAGGTAACCAACAAACCCACCCAGGAGATGAGCGGATATGAACAGTCAAGAGATGTAGAATGGCTGGGCAACCATTACAAGGTAGTAGTGAAGCGAGAAGCCGACCACGAATTACCCATCATCCAACTGGACAAGACCAACAAGTATTACGATAATAAGATCACCATCCGCATTCTGAGAAGCGATGGCACCGAGTTCTTCAACCGCACCTTTACAAAGGCTGCCTTTGAAAGCAATCTCGATAAGAAGACGAAATCGACGGGAGCCCTTCTTGGCATCGTTTTCGATAAGGCAGAAGGAAACAATCTCTGTTTTGCAGCCAGTGTCGGTTCCCCGGATATCACCAGCGATGAATATCTTCCACTGGTACTGAAAATATCAAGAATGGGTGCCGTCAGTATCAGCAAAGACCAGGTTCTCGATACCGAATCCACCTCTTCAGCCTCTTCTACTTCCAAAGAAGAATTAGAAGATGATGACGAAGGAGTATAAGAAAAGGTAAAGGGCAGAAGCTTAATAGAATCTGATATCAGCAATCACCATGCTTCCCACCTGCTCGTTCAATCTGCGAACCAGGATGGAGCGATTCATTGTAAGATCTGCCCTCAGTGCCGGATTCATCACTTTCACAAACAGCGTCTGGTTCTTGATGAACTTCTCACCGCAATAGGTTGCGATAGGTGCCCCTACCACAGTCTCCCAACTATCTATCAGACGCCTCTGCAGCAAAGGCGTCTCCAATCCCTGGTTTCTCAGAAACTCAGGCAATAGTTCTGCTATCGATTTAACTTTCTGTCTAAACATACGCAATTTCTCCATTATTCACCTCAAAAATCCGAAAATCGCCATTCAGTCGATGGAGAATCTGATCCAGATGATCACGGTTCGTATCCGTGATGAAAATCTGGCCGAAGTTGTCACTCGATACCAGTTGAACGATGGCTTCAACTCTCTGAGCATCAAGCTTATCAAAGATATCATCCAGAAGCAGCAAAGGAGTGGTATTCGAACACGTACGCTGCAGGAAACTGAACTGTGCCAGCTTCAGGGCAATCACATAACTCTTGTTCTGTCCCTGACTTCCCTCGCGCTTCATCTGATAATCTCCGATGGTAAATTCCAGGTCATCCCTGTGCATGCCGTGCAATGAATATCCTACGGCTCTATCCTTGAACCGGTCACGCTGAATCACCTCCAGCAACGGTCCCCTCTGGCAGTGGGAGATATAATGCAGCCCTACCTTCTCCTGGTTGCCCGAAATATGCTGGTAAATCTCCTGAAACAGCGGCACCAGTTCGCTCACAAACGCCTGTCTCTTGGCATAGAGCATTTCTCCGTTCATCGCCATCTGCTGTTCCCAGAGTTCCATCAGCGTGGCATCCGGTTCCTCCTCCATCTTCAGCAGCGCATTTCTCTGCTGCAGCGCCTTATTGTAGTTGTTCAGCGCCTCAATATACGTATTGTCGTATTGCGAAATCACCACATCCATCAGCTTTCTTCTCTCCTCGCTTCCGCCTTCTATGAGCGAAACATCCGAAGGGGAAACATAGATGAGCGGTATGAGTCCGATGTGCTGCGAGAGCCTTTTATACTCCTTCTTGTTGCGTTTGAAGTGCTTCTTGGTACCCCTTTTCATGCCACAGTAGATGTTCTCCATATCCCCATTATCACTCTCGTAGTTGCCCTCCAGCATGAAGAAAGCCTCGTCGTGCGTGATGATCTGCGAATCGACGGGATTGTTGGCGCTCCTGCAAAACGAGAGATAGTAGATGGCATCGAGAAAGTTGGTCTTACCCATACCATTATGGCCGATAAGACAGTTGATCTTGGGCGACAGCTCCAGGTTGGCGCCCTTGATGTTTTTGTAATTAATAATGGAAATATTCTTTAAAATCATAGATACTTTTCTGCTAATTGACTGCAAAGTTAGCAGAAAAAGCCCAAAAAACGAAAAAAGTAGGCTAGAAATTTCAATATCTGAATAAAAATCAGTAAATTTGCAACCTAAAAGAATAAAAAACAACGAAGAATAAAAAGTAAGAATAATAAAAAACAAAAAATAAGAAATGGCAAACAACAACGTACAGGCTCAGGAAATCGAGAGCCTTAACATTAGTGAGGCCTTCTTCATGAAGTACAAGAAGGCAATTATGATCGCAGTGGTAGCATTGATCGTTATCATCGCAGGTGTATTCGCTTACATGTCTCAGATTGCAGGTCCTCGTGAGGACAAGGCAAGCACATTGCTCGGCAAGGGTCAGACCTATTTCCAGAACGAGATGTATGAGCAGGCACTCAACGGCGATGGCGCTGGCTACGTAGGATTCGCAAAGATTGCCAGCGAATACGGCAGCACCGATGCAGGCAACCTCGCCAACCTCTATGCAGGCCTCTGCTATGCCAACCTCGGCAAGTGGGCAGAGGCAGAGAAGAGCCTCGACGCATTCTCATCTAAGGGCGACGAGATGATCAGCCCAGCCGCTCAGGCAGCCCTCGGCGATGCATACGCTCACCTCAACAAGCTCGATGATGCCGTAGCCGCTTTCAAGAAGGCAGCTTCCATGGCAGACAGCAAGGCAGAGGATGATGCCAACAACTCACTCTCTCCTGCCTTCCTCATCAAGGCTGGCGAAATCCTGGAGAGCCAGAACAAGAAGGCAGAGGCTTTGAGCATCTATCAGGACATCAAGAAGAAGTATGTTAACTCTATGCTCGTTCAGAGCTCTGAGATCGATAAGTACATCGAGCGTGCTTCCAACTAAATCAGAACATTATGGCAACAGCACTTCATAATTTGTCGGAATACGACTTTTCCAAGATTCCAGATGCCAGCAACATGTGCTTCGGTATCGTGGTAGCTGAATGGAACCCAGATATTACAGGCGCCTTGCTCGATGGAGCTGTCAAGACGCTGGAGAAGCATGGAGCCATCCCTGAGAACATCCATGTGAAGACCGTACCGGGAAGCTTCGAGCTGATCTATGGTGCGCATCAGATGGTGCTCAATGGCGGCTACGATGCTGTCATCATACTGGGTAGTGTGATTCGTGGCGAGACTCCGCACTTCGACTATATCTGCGAGGGTGTCACCTACGGTATTGCGCGCCTCAACGCCACACAGGAAATCCCTGTCATCTACGGACTTCTCACCACCAACGACCTCCAGCAGGCGAAGGATCGCAGCGGCGGCAAGTTGGGTAACAAGGGTGACGAGTGCGCTATCGACGCTATCAAAATGGCAAAATTCTAATTACATAAGAAAGCTCTTGACGTTGGACTAAACCTGACTTCAAGAGCTTTTATTATATCCTTATTATATATTTAATCATATATTCTATATATAGATTGTATAATTATACCCTTATTCGTATGAAGAAAGTATTTTTTATCCTCATCCCGGCGGTTATCCTCAGCCTCCTCTCCTGCTCTCCCAAGAAGCCGGCAGAAGAGAAGAAGAGCGCCATCGATACCATCCCCACGATGGTGATGCAGATACAGAAATGCACGCGCCTTTATACCGCCGAGGCGCACGTTCATAAGATCATCACCCACGATGACCAGTTCAAGCTTAAGGGTTCCTTCCTGAAGCACGAATTCAACATCCCCGTGCCAGGCTCCAACCGAAAGGTAGCCATCCCCATGGATGCTACCATCAAGGCGTATGTAGATTTCCAGGGATTCTCAGACAGGAATGTGTCACGTAAAGGAGACAAGATTGAAATTATCCTGCCCGACCCGAAGATGGTGCTCACAGGCACCCGAATCGACCACAAGAAACTGAAACAGTATGTTTCACTCACACGCAGCAACTACTCAGATGCCGAACTCACCCAGCTGGAACAGCAGGGCAGAGAGAGCATCATCCGCGATATTCCCAATCTCGACCTGATGGAGCAGGCTCGCGTCAGTGCAGCCAACACCCTCATCCCGATGCTCAAGCAGATGGGTTTCCGGGAAGAGAACATCCAGATCAGCTTCCGCAAGAAGTTCACCCTCGATGATATCAGGGGATTCCTGCAGAACTCGGGAGTGGAGAAGAAAGATAAAAACTAGTGAGAAGAAAGATAAACCCTCAAACTAAGGAGGAATGAGATATGAAGAAATATGGCATCATCCTGCTCACCATCCTTGCCCTCATACTCGCGGGCACGCTCTATTGGCTCAACAAGGATAACACGGTGGGCGTAACTACAGAAGAGCAGACCACCCTGTCGCCTACCCAGGTAGAGAGCATCGAGGCGATAGGCGAATGGGAGTTTCTCGCCATCAGCAACGAGGAACTGGTAGATACCGTTCGTCGCGGCTTCTTCGGCGACGACCAGCTGGTGCGCATCTATTACGGCACCCTGCGCCTGGGCATCAATATGAAAGATGTAAAGGAAGGATGGATCCAGGCAAATGCCGGGAAGGATTCCATCGTCTGCACCCTCCCTCCTATCCGACTGCTGGATAACAACTTCATCGACGAAGCCCGAACCCGCAGCTTCTTTGAAGAAGGAAAGTGGACGGGAGCCGACCGCCAGGCACTCTACGACCGTGCCTATGCCCAGATGAAGAAGCGCTGCCTCACCCCAGCCAATATCCGTATCGCCCAGCGCAATGCCAGGCAGCAGTTCCGCGATATGTTCAAGGCAATGGGATTCCCTAACGCCCGGGTAGAGTTTGAAGAAAATTAGATATAGATTTTATAATTGTATTTTAAAGAGAGATTAACATGGAAGCAATCAACGAATTTTTCACATCCTTCAGTTCGTTCCTTTGGGGATGGCCGATGATCATCCTGCTGCTGGGAACCCACATTTTCCTGACGGTTCGCCTGCGTTTTCCACAGCGTAAGATTTTCCAGGCGATATCGCTGTCCTTCAAGAAGGACAAGAACGCTACTGGCGATGTCTCCCAGTTCGGAGCCCTCGCCACAGCCCTTGCCGCTACCATCGGTACCGGTAATATCATAGGTGTGGCAACAGCCATCGCCCTGGGTGGACCAGGCGCCGTATTCTGGTGCTGGCTCACCGGTGTCTTCGGCATCTCCACCAAGTATGCCGAAGGTCTTCTTGCCGTGAAATACCGCATCAAGACCAAGCGTGGAGAGATGCTTGGCGGTCCGATGTATGCCCTCGAAAAGGGATTGGGATGGAAGTGGCTCGGTATCCTCTTCGCCCTCTTTGCCGCCCTCGCCTCCTTCGGCATCGGCAGCACCGTACAGGCGAACGCCATCTCCACACTGGTAGAAAACCAGTATGGCATCAGTCCATACATCACCGGCGCTATCGTCACCCTCCTCGGTGCCGCAGTCATCATCGGTGGTGTGCAGAGCATCTCAAAAGTATGTGGAATGCTTGTGCCTTTCATGGCGATTTTCTATGTGGTGGGCTGCATCTACATCCTGATAGTCAATCACGCCTATCTCCTGCCAGCCCTGAAGGTTATCTTCGAATCCGCCTTCACTACCCGTGCAGCCGGAGGCGGTTTTGCAGGCAGCACCCTCATGATAGCAGCCCGCTATGGTATCGCCCGCGGACTCTTCTCCAACGAGTCGGGACTCGGTTCGGCACCTATCGTAGCTGCCGCCGCCCAGACCCGCAATCCGGTACGCCAGGCGCTGGTATCCTCTACCGGAACCTTCTGGGATACCGTCATCATCTGTGCCCTCACGGGATTGGTCATCACCTCCAGCATCATCGCCTATCCTGATATCGACTACCACGATGGCGCAGCGCTCACCAAGGCAGCCTTCAGCAAGATACCATACATAGGAGCCCCATTGCTTACCATCGGCCTCACCACCTTCGCCTTCAGCACCACCCTGGGATGGAGCTATTATGGCGAACGCTGCGTAGAGTACCTCAAGGGCAAGCGCTGGATGCTCATCTATCGCATGTTATATATTGTGAGTATCTTCCTAGGCAGTGTCATCAGCCTCGGACTGGTATGGAATATCGCCGACTGCATGAATGCCCTGATGGCGATACCAAACCTCATCTCCCTGCTCTGCCTCAGCGGCATCATCGTTCACGAAACCCGCAAGTATCTCTGGCGAGGCCAGCTTGACAAGGATATGGACGAAAATGAAATCGAGGAATTAGAGTAGCGGATACAGAGATTAGCGAACTAACGCAGCGGATACTGGAGATGTTTCATGCTGTGGCCACCCCACACGGCATCATTCACGTATTCGAATCCCATATCGGCATAGAGTCTTTCTGCCTTCGGATTGCCCTTATCCACGAGCAGTCCCACGGCAGGAAGACCCATTTCCCTGCCCTTTTCTATCACCGCCTTAAGCAGCATCTTGGCGATACCCTTGCCACGGAAGGCAGCAGGCACGGCGAGACTGTCGATATAGAGTTCGCCCTCCTGGGTTTCCGGATCCATTCCCGTATAATCGATTCCGAAGGTTGCCTTAGCCTCCTCGATGAATCGCTGGCGCAGCGCCTTGAGCTTCGCACCGTCGTAAGACACGATGATACCGGCAGTAATGCCCTCGCTATTGGTAGCCAGGAGCGTATTGCGGTAACTGTACTGGCTATCCTCCATTCTTACGAGTCTTTCCATCACCTGGTGGAATTCCGCCAGTGTATGATGAGCACCAGCCAGGTTCTGGCAGCATCCTGGGTTCATCGCCTCCATGATGAGCGATGCAATGTGCGACGCCCTGTCAGGCGTAGCCGGTTCAATTTTTATCTTCATTTTTGTTTAGAGTTATATCATTACATTATTTAATTAGTCATCCGATTCCCCTCTTCAAGTCAGAATCCGCTTGCAAAGATAGCAAAAACAATCGAGACAAAAGAATTTTTTATATTTTTTCACCCTGCCTCTAGGTATAAAACGAATTTAGGCAGTAACGTAACCCTATGGATTACGTTACTGCCTAAAAAAGCCCCCCATACAATCTCCACTAAAGCCAGGCGGTTCCAGCCCGCAAAATATGTTTCGATCTCTACGCTTCTGGTTAAAGTCCTGCATCACCTTTTCGAAGTATTCCTTTGTTTCCATAATTCTGATTTTTTAGAATTCGAATGCAAAGGTAAATACTTAATGTGCAGCAATGGCACAATCTACAAACTTATTGTCATCTTTATCTGCCTCAATTAAAGCAAAAGTATAATGAGGAACTTATTCATAACCTAAAGATTATAATATTGGTTTATTGTATGGAGTACGATCATGGAGATGCCGGAAACTCTCGATACGTTCTTCATTCAGGGTTCCTTCATTCCACATCCTATCTAATTCAGCATCAGCCATCTGAACAAAATAATCGGAGATTACCTTATTCAAATCTCGCAAAGCCTCAGGAGTCTTGATAAATGACAGCATATCGAGGATTTGCAATTGAGCTTGATTCATTGTTGCTACCTGTGCCATAATAATTCATTTTATTAATATTTAACCGCAAAAGTACACTTTTTCCTCGAAACCACCAAGAAAATCGAAAGAAATCTGCAACTCATCAACAAATTACCACAAAAATCTGTAAACTATAAACTATTAACAGTAAACTATAACCTGCTATTCCCCAGGCGGTCCCATCCCGCACAACATGGCGCAGACCGCTTTGGTCCGACAACCATAAAGCGAAGCGGTTCCGAGCACCGGAGGGCGGTTTTCCTCTTCTTCCCTAAGGTTTCTGTCCCCCGCAAACGGGGGAACCGAAGGGGGTGTAAAGACCATTGAAGAAGACCGAGATGAGAGGTGGAGCCTTCTTTAATGGTAAAGAAGGACGGGATGATTTTAGATAAGCCAACAGGATAGGCAGAGCTTCTTCAAAAGCCCTGCCCATCTTAAAGTATATAATTAAAAATCTAAATTCTTACCTTTTGTGTTTTCCAGATATTAGGTATTTACAGAATCTGTTTTACTTCATCCACAGTCTTGTTCAACATCTTAGCAATATCATCAAGCGACATACCATTTTCCAGCATGCCCGTAATCATCTTATGAAGCATCTCATCCTTCTCCTTCAATTGACCATCCTTCTCCTTCAATTGACCATCCTTCTCCTTCAATTGACCATCCTTCTCCTTCAATTGACCATCCTTCTCCATAATAAGGGAATCTCTGGCTTCCAATTCTTTAAAGAATTCATCCTCTGCATTCATCTGATACCTCATATCTGGATCCGCTGCTGCCGATTGAAGACGACGGACAATGTACTCCATATCATTGTCGCCCTCAAACTGCTTATCATCAACCTTAATTACCTTTTTGTTGTCCGCAACATTCGTCTGGTCAAACAAGCAAAGAACCTTCTCTAAGCGATTGTTAACCCTACCATGCAACAAAGGAATCTGCACAATGATGCTATCATGCTGCAAGCTCTCAACAAAAGGATCAGGAATACCCTCCTCTACTTTTTTGCCATCATAGTTATAAGCATGATGATTGACATATATAACAGGTTCCTCTATCTTACCGACACGATGTCCCAAAAGATAGATAGCTACCATAGGAATAGCATACTTCTCATGCTCTTCCTTCAACATATTCTCCTCGTTGTTATACTGCAGAGCAAGATAACGGCGGAAACGCAAAGTCTCAGTTGGCAGCCAGGTCTTTTGAAGTTCAATCAACATCAAGTGCGGCTTGTTGTCTTCATCCAAAACAGTAGCAGCAAAATCGATGCGAAACATAGAGATAGACTCACGACGGGTAAGATTCGCATATTCATTTCTGCGAATCTTCACATCGATAACTTTCTTCTTCAATAATGCTGCAAGAATGGTCTTCGCTATGCGATCATCCTCCATCAAGTATTTGAACACAGCATCATAAAGTGGGTTTGCTACATATACAACCATAACCAATCCTCCAAATTAATCAGTTCAACTTTGCCGCAAAATTACACATATTTCTCGAAAACACCAAGAAAATCACAAGAAATCTGCAAGTTATCAGCGAATTACCTGGATATAATCTATAACCACCTTCCCCCCATGCGGTCCCAGCCCGCATAATATGGCGCAGGGCTTTGATGCCCCGCCAACCTTATAGCATAGCGGTTCCGAGCACCGGAGGGCGGTTACATTCTAAAGTTTAATCTTTGTTGACAGTATCGGCGAATCGGTACCACTGTAGCGCATGAATCGGTACCATCATAGCACTGCATTCGGTACCATCGTATCACTTGAATCGGTACCATCATAGCGCACCAATCGGTACCAAAAAGATGTAAAGTTCTGCTCATGTATAATAATAACCGCCTATCTTTGCAGAAGAATTTTTAAATCTGTATAGATATGGCACAAAGTAATGTAAACATGAGCAAATTAAAACGTTCATTTCAAATGCTAGCGGCAAAAATACCGCAACGCACCATTTGCGAGCAACTACACATGGGACGTGGCGTACTGAACCGTTACAAGACCTTGGCGGATTCCCAAGGTTTGTCCTATGGCGTGATAGGCCGCATGAGTGACGGGGAAATAGAATCTTTCCTCCAGTTGTCCAAACCCACAGCAGCCCCATCTTCCCAACGTCAGGTGCTGGACGGGCTGTTGCCTGAATATGTGTCAGACTTGTCGCATAACCGCTACCTCACCATTCAAGCCCTGCACGAGTCATACAAGAAGGAGCATCCCGACGGATATGGATACACCCAGTTCAAGAAGTCAATCCGTAAGTATCAGTACTCACACAACCTCAGCTTCCATAACACCTATATTCCTGGGGAAGAGATGCAGATTGACTTCGCCGGCGATACCCTGTGGCTTACCGACCCGAAGACAGGTGAGCTAACCAAGGTTGTCGTCTTGGTCTGTATCCTGCCATACAGCGGCTTGGGATTTGCCAAGGCTATGTACAACGCTTCCATGGAGAACTTCTTCGGCGGTATATCCGATGCCTTCTCTTACTTCGGCGGAACAACTCGCATAGCCAAGAGTGACAACATGAAGCAGTGGGTGAAGAAATACGACCGCTACGAGCCAGCGTTCAATGATGCAGCCGTGGAATGGGCCGCCTACTACGATACAACCCTCCAAACCTGCAGGGTTCGCACTCCCAGGGACAAAGGTCCAGTCGAGGGACTCGTCCAAAAGACCTACAATGCCGTCTACGCTCTGCTACATGACGAGGTGTTTTACAATCTACCGAGTATGAATGCCCGTATCTATGAGTTGATGGACGGCTTCAATGAAAAGCCGTCCAGAACGACAGGGAGAAGCAGACGTGACATCTTCGAGGCGGAAGAGCAACCTACGTTGGGCAAACTGCCCATGACTCCATACCGCTTCAGATATCGCAAGGAGGTGAAACTGTCCGGTACCTATCACGTCATGGTTGACAAGCACAACTATAGCGTGCCATACCAGTATGTCGGGCAAAAGGTGAGCGTACTGTGGGACTTAGATACCGTGGAGGTTTACTCCGGGAGTTCTCGCATAGCCATCCATCAGCGTCGCCAAGGATCTGGATACAGCACGCATGACGAGCATATGCCAGACAAACATCTTGCCTACAAGCACGGACAGGGATATAACGCCGCCTATTTTCTGGAGGAGGCAGCATTGGTTGGCAGCAACACCACTTCCGCAGTCCAATCCATCCTCAATCGCACGAAGCATGTCGAGCAGTCGTACAAGTCCTGCCAAGGAGTCCTGTCTCTCAAGCGCAAGTATGGCAAGGAGCGCCTGGAGAAGGCCTGCAAGCGTCTGGCAGGTTGTTCATCCATCACCTACACGACCATCCGCAACGTGTTGGAAAAGAACCTTGACCAAGTTGACGGGGAAGAAACAGTCTCAAACGTGCCACAGAACGACTATGTGAGAGGCGCGGAGGCATTTATGAACATTTAAATATGCATAGTAACATGAACTTACAAGAAACCATCATACAACTCAACGAGTTGAAACTCAGAGGTATGTCATCCTCCTTCGAGGCCATGACCAGCCTTCCTGTACAGAACCGCCCATCCCTGGAAGTCGCCATCTCCAAGATGGTGGATGCAGAGGTGCAGGACAGACGAGATCGAAAGACCGCCATGTATCTAAAAATCAGCAAACTTAGATATACGGCACTCTTAGAGGATGTCATCTGTGGAACAGACCGCAACTTCACCAAGGATGACCTTGCCGCCATTGCTGACTGTGCCTTTATACGCAGGCATGAGAACTTGCTCATACAAGGAAAGTGTGGCTGCGGAAAATCCTTTCTTGCCTGTGCCCTTGGAAGACAGGCTTGCATGCTAGGCTATAGAACTCTCTATCTCAACATGAACAGCTTTGTGGAGAAAGTTGCACTCAGTAAGCTGGATGGGTCGTACCTAAAGATGATAACCAATCTAGAAAAGTATGACTTGCTCATATGGGATGACTTCGGGTTGCAGCCAATGGATGACAAGACCAGACTCGCAATGCTCCAAATCCTAGAAGAGAGATACGAGAGAAAGTCCGTCATTATCGCTTCACAGCTTCCTATTGCCAAATGGTATGATTATATAGGTGATCCTACCTTGGCAGATGCCATTATGGACCGTTTGGTAGCAAATGCAAGTAAAATAGAGTTAAAAGGTGATTCTATGCGCCAGAAATTGAAAAAATAGATAGGGTGTCCAGTTCTCTGTTCTTGAAAACAAGCTGGAAACATCCCTGTTAATTGTTAATATTACGCTCTGATATT
>ERZ791617.85-NODE-85-length-72723-cov-10.8543_pt1 | contig 72723 bp, 62 predicted proteins | sample MGYA00510272_ERZ791617 | MGnify/ENA primary metagenome ERZ791617 (study PRJEB30046, sample SAMN00715200) | human gut metagenome | study: EMG produced TPA metagenomics assembly of the A metagenome-wide association study of gut microbiota in type 2...
CCAGATGGTTTTTTCATGCAGAAACAGACGGAAGTGACTGAATTATAGACACTTCTGAATCTGGGACCAGATGGTTGACGGTTTTTTTGAATTTTGATTACAAGCTGATGTGTTTTTCGTATATTTAGTATGCAGCCTTCAGTTTTAAAATTATTTGTAATAATTCAACCGTATTTTTTGTTTTTCTGATATGCTTTATCAGGCTTTATTAATTATTTGTACTAATAATAATCCCCTATAGCAATATACTATAGGGGATAAGAAGTTATATTGTTTTTATACTTTATACCAAATATTGATCACTGATACTTTCGTTGTTGATAACTCTAGTGATTGTTTCAGCAAACATGTCAGCAACTGAGAGCTGCTTTACTTTAGCACAACGCTGTGAGTATGGTATTGAGTCGGTGAATACAATTTCCTCAAGTGCAGAATCCTGAACGCGCTCACTTGCAGGTCCACTCATTACACAGTGTGATGCACAAGCTCTGACGCTCTTGGCACCTGCTTGCTTCATGATATCTGCAGCTTTTGTAATAGTTCCTGCTGTGTCCACCATGTCGTCGATTATAATTACGTTCTTGTCTTTAACTTCACCGATAATCTGCATGCTTTCTACAACGTTTGCTCTTGCACGTGTCTTGTTGCACAGAACCAGAGGGCAGCCGAGATATTTAGCATAAGTGTTAGCTCTTTTACTTCCACCTACATCTGGAGAGGCAATTACCATATCCTTAAGGTGTAGGCTCTGGAGATATGGGAGAATTACACCTGAAGCATAGAGGTGGTCTACTGGTACATCAAAGAATCCCTGAATCTGGTCAGCATGGAGATCCATTGTTATCAGCCTGTCAATTCCTGCAACGCTGAGCAAGTCTGCAACAAGTTTGGCACCGATGCTTACACGTGGCTTGTCTTTTCTGTCTTGTCTTGCCCATCCGAAATAAGGAATTACAGCATTGATGGTCTTTGCTGAAGCACGCTTGGCAGCATCAATCATCAATAACAGCTCCATCAAGTTGTCAGAGTTTGGGAAAGTGCTTTGAACGAGAAATACGTCGCGACCGCGGATTGACTCCTCATATGACACTGCAAATTCTCCGTCAGAGAATTTCGTGATGAGAAGATTTCCAAGTGGACATTTTAAGCTTTGGCAGATTTTCTCTGCCAGGTACCTTGAATTTGTACCTGAGAACACCATGAAAGAGTTTTTATCACTCATTTTATTATTTATTTTGTTAGTTATGTTATTTTTCTTTTTTTAGATTTATGATTAAGATGTGGCTTTATGCAATTTTTCGAAATGCGCCATAAGCCTTTTATAGTCGATTTCTTTGTGGATGTCGAAACGGTTCCACAAATCATTGCAAATAACTACGCCTCCGAATCCTAATTCTTTTGCAATCTTAATATTATCTAAGTTCGTTTCACCGTAGGCATATATCCTTTTGTCTATGAATCCATTGCTTGATGCTGATTCTAGTTCTTTCAGCGACAATCCATCGCAGGTTCTGATGTCTGGATTGTCTTGGAAGTTGCATTTCAGAAACAGATATTCTGATTTTTTCTTGAAATCCTTTATTTGTGACAATTCCGTACATGTCCTGCTATATTTACCTTTATAGTCGTAGGGCAATTGCTCCGAAGGGGAATCAATATGTATCTTGCCAAGGCCGTACTCATTCTTAAGGTAGTAATGGTCATGAACGGTTATCTTACGGTAATAATTTTCAGGCAAGAGTGACAGCAAGCGCTCCGAGTACATAGGGGTGGATTGTGGCTTGTATAAATGTAAGTCGTCCATCCCCTCCTCAAAGAGAGTGGTCAATATCTTGTCCTCTTCCACAAAAAAAGTGGGCTTTGTCATTATAACAAGCTTCATTGCGTTTTTACTTTAGTGTTGCAAAAGTATGAATTTTATCCTAATAATACAATTTTGCAACTATAAAACTTTATCTTTGCACTATATTTTTGATTTTTAATTGATGTGTAAGATAAAATGGATAAGAAAATCGACGTTTTAGAAGGTTTGAACAAACCGATGTTTGTTGTTGAGGAAAGACTTTTGCGCAGGAATCTGTCTTTGATAAAGTCTGTTGCTGACAGGGCTGGAGTAGAGATCATTTTGGCTTTCAAAGCATTCGCACTTTGGAAAACATTCCCGATTTTCAGGGAATACATTAATTCTACGACTGCCAGTTCTTATGCCGAGGCGAGGTTGGCTTATGAGGAGTTTGGCGCTCCTGCCCACACTTATTCTCCTGCTTATACAGATTATGAAATTGAAGATATTGCCAGAATGTCAAGTCATCTTACTTTCAACAGCTTGTCGCAATTTGGGCGCTTTGCAAAACTTGCAAAGGATACTAATCCAGGGCTGAGCATTGGATTGAGGGTTAATCCGGAATATTCGGAAATAGAAACGGAGCTTTATAATCCTTGTGCCAAAGGTTCCAGATTTGGTGTGCTGGCTTCAGATCTTCCAGATGTACTTCCTGAATTTATCGAGGGCTTCCACTGTCATTGTCATTGTGAGAGTGGCGCTGATGTGTTTGTACGCACATTGGAGCATATTGAGGGGAAATTCTCAAAATGGTTCGGTCAGATCAAATGGATAAATTTTGGTGGAGGTCATTTGATGACGAGAAAAGATTATGACGTAGAATTGTTGATTGATACATTGAAAAGTTTCAGAAAGCGTTATCCGCATCTGAAAGTTGTGATGGAACCTGGTAGTGCTTTTGCGTGGCAGACCGGACCGTTGGTTGCCCAAATTGTGGATGTCGTGGAGAATTTTGGCATAAAGACGGCAATTCTTAATGTTAGTTTTACTTGCCATATGCCAGATTGCTTGGAGATGCCATACATGCCGGTAGTACGAGGTGCTGAAATTTTGGATGATCAGACTGCTTCAAAAAATGAGAAAATCACTTCACCTTATATATATAGGCTCGGAGGCAACAGTTGTCTTTCAGGGGATTTCATGGGAAAATGGTTGTTTGACCATGAATTGAAAGTAGGAGAGAGTCTGATTTTTGAAGATATGATACATTATACTACCGTTAAAACAAACATGTTTAATGGTGTTTCTCATCCTTCGATCGCAATTCTGAAAGAAAATGGTGAATTTCAAATTTTGCGCGAATTTGGCTATGAAGACTATAAAAATAGGATGAATTAGCCTAAATATGTAAAAATATCAGCAAAAATCCACTTTTTTTAGAAAAAAACATGGAAATATTTGGAGGTTATTCAAAAACTCCTTACCTTTGCAACCGCATTTAGAGAAATGCACATTACAACAATAAAGTAATGAAAAAAGCGGAAATAGCTCAGTTGGTAGAGCACAACCTTGCCAAGGTTGGGGTCGCGGGTCCGAGTCCCGTTTTCCGCTCGACATTTTGAATAGCGCATTTTAAAGCCCAGGTGGCGGAATTGGTAGACGCGCACGTTTCAGGTGCGTGTGTTTCACAACGTGCAGGTTCGAGTCCTGTTCTGGGCACTGTTATTTGAAATGGTTAAATGTTGGAGAGGTGGCGGAATTGGTAGACGCGCTACTTTGAGGGGGTAGTGTCAATTGTGACGTGGGAGTTCGAGTCTCCTCCTCTTCACATTTATTATTATATTTTTATTGCGGAAATAGCTCAGTTGGTAGAGCACAACCTTGCCAAGGTTGGGGTCGCGGGTCCGAGTCCCGTTTTCCGCTCTTTTTTTCTCTTTTGAAAAATACAGAAAGCACATGAATTTATATTTACGATACTTTGATAGAGAAACATTAGTTCATAATGTTGATGATGCGATAGACTTTTTGGCATCTATTCAGGAAATTGGTATGAATGCGGATTTGGAAGCTGACATTAGGGACTATGTTGAAAGTGATGTATTTTATCCTAAACGTTACAAGATTCGTCCAAGGGTTTATTTCATTATTATAAAAACTGAAGCTGCAACGATGCTTGACTTCAAACAGAAGAAGGCTCTGCGTTCAAATGCTGGTGCCGCGACGAGTGGTGACCAGAGGGAATTTGTTCCTACTGCTGCAACCCGCCTTTCTGAACAGAAGCAGGGGTGGTATCAGGGAACTCTTGATTTCAAGCGTGTCGTAATGATACCTGGAACGGGAAAACATGAATATCGTGATACTCATTTTGTGGCAGCTTGTAAGGCTAATTCCGGTTTGGATTGTTACAATCGTATTGTTGAGTATCTGAAAGGCCGAGTTGATAGCAGGAGCCAGTTCCCGTCTTCTAAAGGAAAGAACTTCAAGTTTACATTCCTTGGACTTTGGAAATGATCTGGTCTTTGTGTTTTGATTTATTTTATTGAATAAGTTTTAAATTTCTGTCTATGAATAAAGTGATGTTGATTGGTAATGTGGGCAAGGAACCTGATGTCAGGTATTATGACCGTGATCAGGCTGTGGCAACATTGTCTCTTGCTACTACAGAGCGTGGTTACACGTTGCAGAATGGAACTCAGGTTCCAGATAGAACTGAGTGGCATAATCTCGTCTTTTATCGGAATTTGGCAAAGGTTGTTGAGAAATATGTCCACAAGGGTGACAAGCTTTTTGTAGAAGGAAAAATACGAACTCGTTCGTATGCAGGGCAAAAGGGAGAAAAAAAATATGTGACGGAAATCTATGTTGACAATATGGAAATGTTGACGGCAAAGTCTTCTGTCCGTCCTTTGGAGGATGCAGGTGGCGCCAAAACGTCAACTTAAGATGCTGTGAAGGATGATAATGCTGAAACTGACGCGCCATTCTGATGTGCTGGCGTTGGTTGATAGAGCGTTGTTCCTTTGGGCTTTATGAAACTGATTAAATTTTAGTAAAATTGGATATATCATTTTTACAGCAGGCTTTTGAGGAGGTTTCCTTTAATACCCCTACGTTAGGGGTGGTAATTGCTTCTTTACTTGCTGTTGTCTTATTAGGCGCTTCTGCCTTTGCAAGCGGTTCTGAGATAGCGTTTTTTAGTCTTACTCCTTCGGATCTCAATGAAATGGATACGGAGAAGAATCCGAAAGATTTGGGGATAGACAAGCTCCGTAAGGACAGTGAGCGTACGCTTGCCACGATATTGGTGGCAAACAATTTCGTGAATGTAACCATCATTATGCTTTGCAACTATGTTTTTGGGTCGTTGATTGATTTTGGCAACGCCTATTGGTTGCAGTTCGTTTGCATAACAGTACTTTTGACTTTTCTGTTGCTTCTTTTCGGTGAGATAATGCCTAAGGTCTTTGCTCGTCAGAATGCATTGCAGTTCTGCCGTCGTGCCGTGGGTGGTGTCTTGGTGGCAAGAAAGATGTTCTGGCCGATAGAAAACATATTGTTGAGAAGTCGTGTGCTTGCCGACAGTCTTTTGCAGAAGGAAAATCATGTTCTGAGCGTTGATGAACTCGGGCAGGCTCTGGAACTCACTGACAAAGATGACATTAAGGATGAGAAGAGTATGCTTCAGGGTATCATACGTTTTGGAGACGAGACGGTGAAGGAGATCATGACAAGTCGTAAGGATGTAGTTGACATTGATATAAAGTCACCGTTCTCCAAGGTCATTAGTAGCATCGTGGATAATAACTACAGTAGGATACCAGTATATCAGGATAATACAGATAATATTCGTGGTGTTTTGTATATCAAGGATCTTCTGTTGCATATCGGAAAACCGGACAGCTTCAGGTGGCAGAGTCTCATCCGTCCACCTTATTTCGTTCCGGAGACCAAGAAAATTGATGATTTGTTGAGGGAGTTCCAGAATAACCGAATACACATTGCTATAGTGGTTGATGAATTCGGTGGAACCAGTGGCATTGTGACTCTAGAAGACGTGCTGGAGGAAATCGTAGGTGAGATTCGCGATGAATATGATGAAGATGAGAAAACCTACAGACGGATAAACAACAATACATTCATATTTGATGGCAAGACCCCCTTGAGTGATTTCTGCAGGATATTGAATGTCCCCGATGATGAATTCTCAGACGTTGAAGGTGAGGCTGATACCCTTGCTGGTCTAGTGTTGGAGATGAAGGGGGATTTCCCTAAGGTGCATGAAAAATTTGAACATTCAAACTTCGTCTTCGAGGTGTTGGATGTCAAGGAGCGCCGCATCGCCACTCTGAAGGTCATTTTGCGTGACGCTAAAGAAGTGAAAGGTGATGAAAAACAGTAATCCATAATACTGATTATGCCAAGAATTCCACTTAGTATAACAACGCCCAGTGATGTGCAAGTTGGCTTGTGGCGTATGGATGAGAGCGAGGACGAAATCCTGCATGCCAATCCTTCGCTTTATAGTCTGCTGCCAGACATCTCATCTATGAAGTCGCAGACTCGACGCCTTGAGCGCTTGGCTGTAGCAGCTTTGCTTGAGAGTATGTTTGGTCAGGCTGTACCTGTGGAACATAACGATGCCGGACGCCCGTTTCTTGACAACGGTTATGAAATCGGCATCAGTCATACCAGGGGGTATGCCGTTGTCATTGTTTCGAAAAAACATAACGTTGCTGTTGATATGGAATACATGAACGACAGGGTGATGCGGATAGCCAGACGTTTCTTGCGCGAGGATGAATCGCTGACAACAGTGAAAGAACTTCTTTTGTGCTGGTGTGCAAAAGAAACACTGTATAAGCTGCATAGCGATGACAGGCTGGCATTTCAGGAGATGCGGACGCATGGCATACGCAATGATGGAAATCTTGAGGGACGGTTTACAATAGATAATTTAAAGCGCGGTATTACTGTTGAAATGTCATATCTGTCAACTCAATCTTACATATTGACAATTGCCGTAGAAAAAAAGTCTTGAATAAATGTAAAAAACGGCAAAAGATTGTGTGGTAGAAATAAAATATGTAACTTTGCAATATTAATTATAACAATAATAATATGAAAATTTCACACATCGAACATTTAGGAATAGCAGTTCCGAGCATTGAGGAAGCTCTTCCGTATTTCAAAGACGTTTTGGGACTTGAGTGCTACGCAGTAGAAGAGGTTGCGGATCAGAAGGTGAAGACAGCTTTTTTGAAGTGTGGTGAGGTTAAGCTGGAATTGCTGGAGCCGACATCTCCAGACAGTACTATCCAGAAATGGCTCGACAAGGGCAATCATGGTGTTCACCACGTTGCTTTCTGCATTGAGGATGGCGTGGCAAATGCATTGGCAGAGTGTGATGGAAAGGGAGTACGTCTTATCGACAAGGCTCCTCGTAAGGGAGCTGAGAACTTGAATATCGCTTTCTTGCATCCTAAATCAACATGCGGAATTCTCACAGAATTGTGCGAGCACTAAAAAGGTAAAGAACAGTTTTTTAATAATTATAAATTAATTATGAGTAAGCAATTAGAGAAAATCAAGCAATTGATCGCTAAGCGTGAAGAAGCTCGCTTGGGTGGCGGAGAGAAAGCTATCGAGAAGCAGCACGCTCGTGGAAAATATACAGCGCGTGAGCGTATCGACATGCTCCTTGATGAGGGCAGCTTTGAGGAGTTTGACATGTTCAAGCTTCATCGTTGTACCAATTTCGGTATGGAGAAGAAGCAGTTCCTCGGTGACGGTGTTGTAGCCGGAAGCGGAACTATCGATGGTCGTCTCGTATACATCTTCGCTCAGGACTTCACCGTAAATGGTGGATCTCTCTCAGAGACTATGGCTCAGAAGATCTGCAAGGTCATGGATATGGGTATGAAGATGGGTGCACCGGTAATCGGTATCAATGACTCCGGTGGCGCACGTATCCAGGAGGGAATCAACGCATTGGCAGGATATGCTGAGATTTTCGAGCGTAACATCCTTGCTTCAGGTGTAATTCCGCAGATTAGTGGTATCTTCGGTCCTTGTGCAGGAGGTTCTGTTTATTCTCCAGCATTGACTGACTTCACTCTTATGATGGAGAACACATCATACATGTTCTTGACTGGTCCTAAGGTTGTGAAGACTGTTACGGGTGAGGATATCGACCAGGAGCACCTAGGTGGTGCAAGCGTACACTCTACAAAGAGTGGTGTGACTCACTTCACAGCAGCTACAGAGGAAGAGGCTATGGAGATGATCAAGACACTCTTGAGCTACATTCCTTCTAACAATATGGAGGAGGCTCCACGTAAGGAGTGCACAGATCCTATCAACCGTATGGAGGATTCTCTCAACGACATCATTCCTGACGATCCTAACATGGCATACGACATGTATAAGGTTATCGGAGCAATTGTTGACAATGGCGAATTTTTTGAGGTTCAGCCTAAGTTCGCAAAGAACATCATCGTTGGTTTCGCCCGCTTCAACGGACAGAGCGTTGGTGTCGTAGCCAACCAGCCATCATGCTATGCAGGTGTACTTGACGTTAATGCAAGCCGCAAGGGTGCTCGTTTCGTTCGTTTCTGCGACGCTTTCAATATTCCAATCGTCAGCCTCGTTGACGTGCCAGGATTCTTGCCAGGTACAGGTCAGGAGTACAATGCTGTTATCCTCCACGGAGCAAAGTTGCTTTATGCTTACGGAGAGGCTACAGTGCCAAAGATTACCGTTACATTGCGTAAGAGCTATGGTGGTAGCCACATCGTTATGGGTTGCAAGCAGTTGCGTACCGACCTCAACTATGCATGGCCATCAGCAGAGATTGCTGTTATGGGTGCAAGCGGTGCCGTTTCTGTGCTTTGTGCCAAGGAGGCAAAGACTCATGAGGATCCTAAGGCATTCCTTGCTGAGAAGGAAGAGGAATACACCGAGATGTTCGCTAATCCATATCAGGCAGCCAAGTATGGCTACATTGATGATGTGATTGAGCCTCGCAACACTCGTTTCCGCATCTGCCGCGGTTTGGCTCAGCTCGCTACTAAGCGTGACAACCTGCCTGCTAAGAAGCACGGAAATATTCCTATGTAATTTGAAATCTTTATCTGCCACGGAACTGTTATGTTTCCGTGGCGGATAAATACAAATAGAGTATATAGTATGGGAAAAACAAATAATGAGGTATATGCGGCGATAGCTTTGGCATTGCATGAGTTCAAAGGAAACAATGTGCATGACAAGGAGCCTGGCGTAATCACAATCAAGGAGAGACACTCTGATTGGGAGTCTCATCTGCTGCGCATGACTAACAAACCTCAAAAATAATTACACAGAGATGAAAGAATACAAATATACTATCAATGGCAACAAGTATGATGTCCAGATTGTTGACATCGTTGAGAATATTGCCACCGTCGCTGTAAATGGCGAGAACTATAGTGTTGAGATGGAGAAGGAGCCAGAGCCAGAGAAGAAGAAGGTTGTAGTAAAGCCTGTTGCTCAGCCACAGCCTGCGGCAGAGTCTTCTTCAGCTTCTGCTGCAACAGTAAACACCAACAATGCTCTGAAGGCACCACTGCCTGGAGTAGTAAGAGAGATCAACGTTGCTGTTGGCGACGAAGTTGCTGTTGGTGATACCGTTGTCGTACTTGAGGCAATGAAGATGGCAAACAACCTTGAGGCAGAGAAGGCTGGCAAGGTGACAGCCGTTCTTGTTCAGGTCGGTGAGAGCGTGATGGAGGATACTCCACTCGTAGTAATAGAATAAGAATTCTGAAACCATAATAGAATTACTGACAATGCCGCTTTAGCCGTGATGGCTAAGGCGGCATTTCTGTAGGGTATTATAATAGTCTTGCTAATTATTGATTTGCAAATAGTTTTCCGATAAGAGTGAGGAGGTTGGTTACCGTTTCCTTACTTTCAACAGGAATTTTAATCGATGTCTCTCCTGTCTTTTCGTTTTTCTCCGTTATGGAGTCAACGAGGGCAGCAGTGGCTTCGGGAGATTTCAGAGTCTTTGCCAATCCGGAGAGGAACGATATTCCTTGCTCCACAAGTTCTTTAGGATGTGCCTTTTTGTGGGATTTGTTTGGCTCGTTGTCAACGGTTTCGTTCATGGCAGTCTGTCTGTCGTCTGTTTCGTTTCCGTCAGACAAGTATTCTGCGTTATGCGGCATGCCTTCTGTGTTATAGTCCTCTTCAGGTGTTGTGTTGTTTTCTTTTGCGGCTTCCTCATTTTCTTCTGCTGCGACAATAGCTTCTGCCGTGGAGGTTGTGTTGTTCTCATTCTCATCCGGCGTGTTGTTTTCCTCCTCTGATACGAAGCTGCTGACAGTCTCCATGATTTTGCCGAATTTGTTGTCGTCGGCAAAGATGGAATCCTCTCCGTTGTCGAGCACTCCTTCAAACATGGATGTCTTGAACCTCAACTTGCCCACCATCGTTTCCTCGATGGAGTGGGGTGCTACAAGGTTGATGACCTGTATGTTGCTTTGTTGTCCCAACCTGTATATGCGTCCGATGCGCTGCTCAAGTACAGCCGGATTCCATGGCAGGTCGATGTTGATTATAGTGGCTGCAACCTGAAGATTCAGTCCTGTGCTTCCAGCATCGGTGGAAAGGAAAACGCGACTTTCGGCATTGTTCGTGAAGTTGTCCACCATATCCTTCCTCTTTTCCGATGGCACTCCTCCATGCAGATACTCAAAGCCTATGCCTTTCTTTCTCAGTTCCTTAGCCACAAGTCGGGTCATCCGCTCCCATTGACTGAACACCACCACCTTTTCTCCCTCCTCGCAAACGATGTCGCTGATGAGGTTGATACATTCGTCCACCTTGGTGTCGTATCTCGTCTTCTGGTCCAGGATATAGCTGCTGTCGCATACCATTCTCATCTGTGAAAGATGGAGCAGGAGCCTGTTGCGGTCTTTCTCCGACAGGAAGTGATGCTTCTGCCATTTCATGACAAGCATACTCACCTGGTGCTGCCATTCGGAGTGCATCGCCATCTGTTCTTTCGTCATAGGCACGAAGAGGTTCTTGTCAATCCTGCTTGGCATCTGCAGCTTCACGTCCTTCTTGCGCCGTCTGATAAGAATGTCGCTCAGTTGTTTTCCTATATTGTTCAGTCCCTTGTAACCTAATATCTTGCCAGTCTCGTCGCTCACGATATGTTCTTCCTTGAACTTGTAATACGGTGCGAGTCGGAAGTTGTCTGCAAACTCTACTATGGAATACAGTTCGTCGAGCTTGTTCTCCAACGGCGTGCCAGACAGGATGACGGCATAGTCGGATTCTATTTTCCTTGCCGCCCTCGAAATCTGTGTATTCCAGTTCTTCAACCGTTGCACCTCGTCCATGATGAGCATGTCGGTCTGTAGTTTTCCGAGAATCCTGATGTCGTTGCATGCGCTGTTGTACGACACAATCTTGTATGTCTCCTTACGGCAGTATGCCTCTTTCCTTTTCAAGTGTCCGCCTTCAATCACGTATACGTCAGCATCCGTGAATTTCTTTATTTCGCTTCTCCATTGGTATTTCAGTGAAGTGGGGCAGAGTATGAGTACAGACTCTATGAGTCCCTCTTTCCTCAGCAGTTCGGCAGTTCCGATAGCCTGAATGGTCTTGCCCAGTCCCATCTCGTCGGCGATAATAGCCTTGCCGGCTCTTGCTGCGAAGCGTATTCCCTCTTTCTGATAGGGATAAAGATTGGCATTGAGCAGAGCGTCAAGCTCTTCGTCGCCGTAAGTCGCCACGATATCCTTCCTTGCCTTTCTCGCCCTGAAGTCAAGTATGAAGTCAGTCGCATCTTTATAGCATCTGAATGTGTCGCTGATTCTCTTTGCCTGGTTCAGGAAGTCGCCGAAGGTGTAGAAGGCAGACTCCTTCAACACAGAGTCCTCGTCGAAATAATCCTTTGCCAGCTTCTCATATTCTTCCTTGTTGTCCGCTCCGATGCGTATCTTCACGCACCGTTCTCCCCTGTATGAAAGATAGACCGACGTGTATGGCGGAATCTCTCTGTGAACTCGATATTCCTTTCTCGTCCCCAGCCATTTTTTCACAGCTTCAATGTGCTTGCATGTTCCCAGCCTTGATGTCTTGAAGTCCCAGCAGGAGCAATAGTTCCATTCGCTGTTAGCACCTCGGTATACCACCTTGTATTCATTTGCAGTCAGAGGATTGTCCACGAGATATTCTCCGGGGCATAGCTCATCGTCTACACAGCGTATCTTTAGCTTGGCAGGTTCAGCGATTTGTCTTCTGAGCTTTACCTGCCATTCTTCCATCGAAAGGTTGTCAGGCTTTATGATATGCGAAACCTTGGCTTTCTTCTTGCCGGTAGCTTTTCTTTTCCTTTTATCTTTATTTTCCTTTGTCGCCATATATATTTAAATGATCTTTATCGGCTTCTTAAGTCATTCCCAAATGGAAAGTTACCGAATTTCTCAAAGTCAACAAATAAGTACGTTCGGAAAACATTTCCATAATGTACGTTGTCATTCTGAATTTCGTTGTCTCCATTATATTGTGCAAATACTTTGCAAACGAGTGCAAAGAGAGTTTACTCTCAATTTGCCGAGTGCAGCTAAGTATTTTGCAAATATAGCATAAAATACGATTAATCGAGCGAAGCGGGGAATCTTTCTCGCTTCCGGGCGTCAGAATTTTATCCAGAGGCTGTAATTTGTTCCGGTACTCTCCGCCAAGTACTGTAGTACTCTTACGTAAGTACTGCAGTAATTTCCGTAAGAGTACTGGCGTAAGTCATATAGATACGATGCGTAAGTCATATAGATATGATACGAAAACTATAGGGTTAGACAGAATAAAAAGCGTGTTTGTTGTCTGCTTTGACTTTACCCTCAATCGGTCATTGGGGGCGGTAATGTCTTTTCCTAAATCAGAAGCTTGAATAATAATATCCTTGAAGAAACATTTTAGATAGAAAAGCAGTAACTTTGTAGCACGAAAAAAATAAAAATGTATGATAACATCAAAGACAGTTCATTCCTTCCAACTCAGTCAGCAGCAAGGACACACGCTCCTTACGGCACAGGAATATCCTTGGAGCGTGTTGCAGGTGGTGCCTACTACTCCGGCTGATTTTGAGAGTACGATGGCAATTCTGAAGGAGCGGGGAATGGTGGCTCACCATGATACCGACCGCACATTCTGTATTATCCATCTGACGAGCGGCGACCATGACGGGCAACACCCCGAGCGGCATATTACCATCACCCAAGATAACCACATGCAGATTATCAATGACCTAAAGGACACGATGGCGCAGGCGGCTGTGTGGTATAAGACGAATGTTGTAGACTCTCTCTTGTGATTCGCTCTAAATAATATACATCTTTTGAATCATAACAATCGATCACATGTAGAGATATGCTAATTTTATAATTGTCGGCGCAATACAATCATTGGGTAGCCGTTTCTAAATTAATATCCCTGTATGTGAACGTGTAACGTACGTTTAATAAAGCGTACTTTCTAAAACCTGGGTATTGCATAATAGATGGATAGGAAAGTCAACGTAAATTTTACGTAAAGGATATGCTATGCCTTATCCGCTCGGTCAGGATTCATTTCCTTCGTCCACTCCCAGTCCGAATAGGGCGAAGTCGCCTTTTAGCGGGTCGTCGGGGAATATCTTGAGCATGGTGTCTGTAAGCCGGCGGGCGGTGGTCATTGATGCCGTGCGGCTCTGCAGCAGATTCATGCGTTGTGCCTCCTGCACCACATGCGTGTCGAGCGGCATGATAAGACTGCGGCGGTCTATGATGTCAGCCCACAGGCCAAGGTCTACGGGTGAGTCCGTGCGCACCATCCATCGCAGGAACATACACATCCGTTTGCAGGCCGATGATGTGTTTTTAGGGACAATCTTGCTTGCTCCATAGACAGAGAAGAAGCGGCAGATGGCGTCAACCGCCTCTAACCCCGTGGATGCATTCCTCCTTACGTATTCCTTCATGCTTCCGTATTCAGTCAGCATCGTTTGATATGCCGATAGCAGACAGCACATGTCGTGACAGGTGTACAGCCGGTAATAGCAGTCGGTGGAGTCGGGAAGACAGGTTTTCCATCCGCCGTGGCGCACCCAATGGTCAACATCACCTCTTGCGTCATCGAGCAGAAACTGTATCTTCGGAAAGAACTGTTTCCTCGATCCATAGCTAAGGCATGAAGCGATGAAAGCCATAGCTTCCCTGTTTGCCTTGCCCTCCACTTTGTGCATGAACGAACTCGGGTCGGCAGGCAGGAAATCCTTTGTCTCGTATTTCTCCGCGAGATACATAATCCTTTTTCTTGTTTCCTCTTCAATGATGAAATCAGTCATTTGTCGTGATATTGTTTATGGTTGCAAAGGTAATTATTATAATTTGTCCATGATGTCGTTGGCCATAAAAATCATTATTTGTGGGTATTTTAATCGTTGTAATGTAAAAATATGTCTTTCAGGCTTGTTTTATTTTGAAATAAATTGTATTTTTGCAGAAATTAAAACGTTATCGATTATGAGGAAGATTTATTATATCATTTTTGCCTTAGGGTTTATGAGCATGCCGGTGGTAGCCCATGCCGATCCGGCTATTGAGATAATAGAGACTGACTATGACGGCCAGAAGGGCGGCATTTCGCTTCGCGTCATATCCGACGGTAACGGTCAGACGCGATTGCGTATTACCAATGCTAATGGTCAGACTCTGTCTATCTACGACGTGTCGGGAGCTCCTGTCAAGCGGATAAAGGTTGACGGAGTGGACAAGACTTATGAGCTGAATCTCCGCAAGGGATGCTACATTGTCAAAGTGGGCAATGTGGTGCGCAAAGTTTCTGTCAGCTGACACATGACATTCTTTTGATAAGATTTTAAGATTAAGTGTAAATGGATGTAAAGCGTTGGACCTGTTCGGTAACCAACGCTTTTCCTGTATTCTGGGGCAGTATGTTTATTCTTGATAGAATGTATAAAATAAAAGTATTGACTTCTAACCCCAATCGGGCATTAGGCCGTTTTATGTAATATCTTAAACTGCTGTAATATCCATATTTCTGTTTTCAGAATTCAGCCAACGCTAACCTTCAATTATTGAATCTGCCACTATTCTAAAGTCAGTCTCTTTATGAAAGCCCAGCAGATTCTGTGCGTCTTGCCCTTCTTTGATAGAGAGCGTACGATGTACATGCCGTCAGGAATGTCTTTGACGGAAATCTCCTTGTTGTACTCTTTTGTAGTTAAAACCACCCCAGTGGCGGTTTCGAAAATCACGTACTGAGCATCGAGAGTAGACGGTTTTGAAGGCAATGCCAGTCGATTGCCGTCGTTTCTTATCAGCATGGCGTGCTGCAATCCCTCTTCGGCAGACAGGTCACAGTCGGATTGCAGAGCAGCGCTCTCCTTTCCGTATCTGTCCATTGCCGTCACGGCATAATGTCTGAACACGTTAGATTCCGGTACAGTCACTCCTGGATTCTTCACTCGCATTGCAATGATATTCCTTGAGTCAGTGATGTCGACCGGCGCTACGTCGCTGCCATATACATTATAATATATGTTGTCTCCGTCGGCAGGTTGTCTGTTCCATGAAATGTGGTCGACACCGTTTCCTTTGCTGATTCTCAGATCTGTAGGAGCCTCCGGTGCCTTATGTTCATACCATGTCATTTCAGGCACGAGGGCAGGGTAGGAATACATCTCGTTGGCAGTGAAGTCGAAAATCCCTTTAGTGTTGTCTGTGAAGAATTTGTTGCGGAACATTGCTGTTCCGATTCCCATCTGCCGGCAGACATTCATCTCCCTCGTTATGTCATCGATGGGCCAGTTGGCTTCGCGTGGCGACATGAAGTAGATTCCCAGTCCGGCGCTTACCGTCTTTCCGTGGCTTCGCTCCTTCCAGTCGGCAGCAAAGGGGAAGAAGTTGTCTCCTCTGAAATACATCATGGGGTATATCTGGTCCATCCATCCCTCTTTCATCCATTTTTCCACATCCTGACAACCTTTCTCCTCAGCGTTCCATCCCCGGCTCCTGTATCTGTTCAGGTCGTTTCGTTTGCCGATAGGCGAACAGCTCATCTTCAGCCATGGCTTCTCTGCTTTCACGGCATCGTGGATGCTTTTCACTATGTTTGAGATGTTAGCCCGAGCCTGCTGACGGGAGATGTTCAGCTTCAGGTTCTCCGGATATCTTATGTAGTCGAGGTGTATTCCGTCGATGTCGTAGTTTTTCGCTATCTCCCTGCATATGTTTGCGATATATGTCGCCGTGGCAGCCTTCTCTGGCCGCATGAACATCTCGTCGCCCACCTTCATCAGTAGTTCCGGGTGCTTCTTTTTCAGAGCTTTATATCCTGTTCCCGTTGGTCTGCCCACGGGTATGGTTACCACCCAAGCGTGAATCTCCATCCCCCTTTTATGGCATTCTTCTATGGCGAAAGCAAGAGGGTCGTAGCCAGGCGACATTCCTGGGTTCCCCGATACGCATCCGTCCCACGGCTCGTAGGCAGACGGATAAATCACGGTGCCTCTGATTCTTGTCTGCAGCAGAATAGTGTTTATGTTCGCCTTTTTCAGTTGGTCGAGCAATGCGGTGAGTTCCTGTTTTTGTTTCACTATCGTCCGTGGAGTATGAGCGTAAGTCTTGGGCCAGTCCAGTCCGCCGATTGTCGTCATCCATACCGCCCTTACCTCTCTTTTGGGTGGTATGCTGCTATAGCTGTCTGTATGAAAAATCTGCGCCATAGCCATAGTGCAGATGAATAATGTCAGTGGTATCGTAGTTAAAAGTCTTCTCATCGTTTTTTTTCTAATAATGATATTTTCTGCAAAGATAGTGCAAACCGAGAGAAGAACGAAATGAATCCATTCATTTCTTCTTCCGAGGTGCCGCCTGTCTTATTCAAAGATAGTGCAAACCGAGAGAAGAACGAAATGAATCCATTCATTTCTTCTTCCGAGGTGCCGCCTGTCTTATTCAAAGATAGTGCAAACCGAGAGAAGAACGAAATGAATCCATTCATTTCTTCTTCCGAGGTGCCGCCTGTCTTATTCAAAGATAGTGCAAACCGAGAGAAGAACGAAATGAATTTCAGCATTTTCATTCCACTTTCCTTTGTTGCGAATTACGTTTCAATTTCAAGTCTATAAGTAGTATTGCCGACTCTTTTTCATCGTTTGCAGCCTCTTTGGGGCGCCATGCCACAACGAAGCGCACGGTGGCCCGTGTCACCAGATAACCTTTCATCTGCCATTGCAGCATTTTTTTCTGCATGTTCATTGAGAGTAAGCCGATGTCAGTTCCAGTAGATGGCAGACTGAGATGATAATCGTGGTATGCGAGGGTGTCCCCACTTCTCAGTGACAATATAGTTTTCTTATGTTCTTTGAAAGCTCCCAAGTTTACGTCCTTGTGTGACAACTGCAATTCTATCTCGTCAGGCATGGGATAATGTATTGGGTCTGATATCCGTTTGTCGGCACGTATGTCATCGAAAATCTTTCCATTGGTGTGAATCGTCAGTGATAGTTTGGTTCTGCTCATTCCTACATATAGTCTGCGCATGATATCATCGGTATAATGTTCCGGTTCGACAACAAGCATTATGACGTTGTCAAACTCTCGTCCTTTAGCCTTGTGGATGGTGCTCACCACAATGTCGGCATCGGAGACATCACAGAAGTCTTCAACGGATGACTCAAATAGGAAATCTCTCAGATCGGTGTAGTATTTCGCTTTGTTCATCAGTTCAAACATCATGATGCATCTTTTCAGATAAGGCAGACTGTTGCTCGTGCTGTATTTTTGTAAGGTCTTCGATTTCGCTTCCTCCCAGATATCCTCTGTAATGATAGGAGCCCGTGTGGTTTTCTGCATCCGGTCGATACATTTCACAAAATATCTCACCTCGGCGATGTTCCAAAAACGCAATCCGTCCATCGATTGAATCAGTTTGGCATTCAGACCATTTTCGTGGAGCAGTGCTACGGTTATCACGGCCTCTTCGTTCGTTTGCGTCAGTATGCAGGTCTTTCCCTGTCTGTTGTTCTGCAGAATGTCGTTTACGATAGGCAGAAACATATATACAGCTTTCTTTTCGCCGCTTTCCTTGTCTTGGAAGAAAGGCGGATGTTTAATGATGCTCACCATTCCCTTCTCCTTTTTAATTGAGATGATGGGGGCAGTCTTTAGTCTGTAGCTGATGTTTGGTGCGAAGTCGTTCACGGCATCCACTACATGTTCTGAACTGCGGTAGTTTTCTGTCATCTCTATGAATCTGCTGCCTTGCATCCTTCCAAGTTCTTCCATATAATGCGAATTAGAACCGCGGAATTCGTATATGTTTTGGTCATCGTCGCCAACGGCGATGACTCTCATCTCCTCGTTGGCCCTCATCAATGCATCTACCAGGGCGAAGTCGTCGTCACTCATGTCCTGTGCTTCGTCGATTACGAGCACAGTCTTGCGTATCCTGTTAGGCTCAACTTCGCCAGACCTTATCATATCGGCAGCTTTCTTCACCACATCGGCAGCGTCATTAAGGTTCCCGATTCTGCCGAGCAGGTCGAAGCTGTACGAATGGAAAGTCTTTATTTCAACGAAGTGTGCAGCGTTGCCTATCAGCTGCATCAGTCTCTGTTTGAATTCCGTAGCTGCAGCTCTTGAGAAAGTGAGCATGAGCAATTGTTCGTGTTTTACATCTTCGAGTAGCAACAGGGATGCCAGCTTATGAACGAGCACGCGTGTCTTCCCGCTTCCAGGTCCTGCCGCCACCACTATGCACTTGGATTCTCTGTCTTTGATAATCTCTTTCTGCTTCAGCGACAGATTGCCGAACAGTTGTCTGTATTTCATTGGCGTGAGGTTGTGCTCCAGTTCCTCCTTCCGTTTGCCGTTGAAGTATTTCTCCACAAACAAGCGGTAGTCCATCTGGAAATAGTCCTGTACGTATTTCAGTGCGGCATCATAGTTTCTCACCATCAGGTTGGCATATTCGCCCACGATATGTATCTGTTGCATTTTTTGTTTGTAGAATTCATTGAGCGCCTGGTAGTCTTCTTTTTTGTAGCGCATGCGCATCTCCTTGAGTCTGTGGATGTCCATGGCATTGTAGAGGACAAGAAATCCTCCCTCAAGTTTCAAAGCCCCTGTCTTTGAAAGATACAGCAATGCTTCCTCAACGTCTTCCAGTTGGACTTTCCCGTTTCCTGTAAACAGATCAGAGACTGTGCTTCTGTTGTATTCGTCCAGCATTTCAATAACGGAGAACTGTACGCTCCCTTTTCCCGCTTTCTTTTCAGAAACGGTGTTTCCACCCTCTGTCAGTTTGGATTCCTTTTCCCTTTCGTTTTTCTCGGCAATGGCATAGAGGCGATCAATGATAAAGTGGCAGATTTTTATTCTTCTTTCAAATCTTTTTATCATGAAATCCAAGTCATGCAGACGTGTAATGATGATGTTCTTTTCTTTGTCTTGTTTCTTGAGGGTATAGCCCTTAACCACGAGGAAGTAAAGCAGTGTGCGTAAGACTTTCTCTGATGACGAGTCAATCCCTTCGTTTATGGCTTCTTCGTTTAGCTGCTTGTATGAACAGTGGAGCGGCTCTTCAGTTATGTGGCTGATGATGAATCTCTCGAGTCTGGCAAAATTGTCGAGTAAGTTTCTCGACTTCTTCTGTGTGTCGCCTATGTCATTCATATATGCAGACATGTCTCGCGTGTCGGCGAGTATTCCCTCCTGTCTCATCCTTATCACGGCAGATATTATCTCTTTCTTGCTCAGACCTAATATGTCTGCCAAATAGTCAATTCTCGATTCAGCTTCACTGTCTTGTGCTTTGGCGATGTTTTTCTGCGAGATTAGAGATTTTATGATTCTTGCCACATTATCTTTTTCCTTTTCAGTGAAGAGTGACGATTCCGTTATTCTTTTTCTTGCCTCGTCCATGTTTTTCACCGTAATACCAGTGGCATACACATGAGGAATGTTGTTGCCACGCTCTATATAGCCGCTTTGTTCCAGTGTGTTAAGGGCAGTGCGTACACGTGTCTCAATGTCGTTTATAGAGTCGTCCCATCCGGCTTGGCGTGCGATTTCTAGAGCTGAGCAGGATATATGTTGACGTTGTTTGGTGAAATCTTTCACGGCCTGCCATACTTGCTGTATTTCACTGATGCTCAGCTTTGTCTGGTTTAAAAGTATGAAATGCTTATCCAGGTCGTTGTCGCTATACAACACGAAGCAGCGGGCGTTAAGGTTCGGGTCTCTGCCGGCCCGTCCTGCCTCCTGCACATAGTTTTCCAATGAGTCAGAGATGTCATAGTGTACCACCAGCCCCACGTCGCTTTTGTCCACTCCCATGCCAAATGCCGATGTAGCGACAATCGTTCTCACTCTGTCGTTCATAAAGGCCTCTTGATTTTGTATCTTTTCCTCCGAGTCCATCTTTCCGTTGTATGGCAGTGCCGGGATACCATCGCGTGTCAGCTTTTCAGCAAGTTGTCTGGTGCGTTTTGTCCGGGAGACATAAATTATCGTGGGACATTCAGACTCTCTCACAAGAGTTCTAAGTCTGTTGTATTTGTCATTTTCGGTGTCCACGTGGATTACTGAATAGCGAAGATTGGTTCTTGTTGCTGAGGTGGCAAACAGTTGTAGCTCAACACCGAGCCAGTGTTTGAAATAGTCGCATATATCCTGCACCACTTTCTGCTTTGCCGTTGCCGTGAAGCATGATATCGGGATTTGTAATTTGCCACCCTTGCGCTTTTGGTATTCTTTTATGAACTTGCCGATATATTGATAGTCCACTCTGAAATCCTGTCCCCATGCCGAGAAGCAGTGTGCTTCGTCGATCACAAATCTTGTGACGTGTCTCTCGCCGAGTATTCTTTCTATAGTCTTAGACCGCAGCATCTCCGGTGCGATATATAGCAGAGAGGCGTCTCCGTTTGTCACCCTCTCTATTGCCAGCGACCTGTTTATTGGGTCGAGCAGACCGTTTATTGTCACGGCGTCGGTTATTCCCCTGTTTGCGAGGTTGTCCACCTGGTCCTTCATAAGCGACTGTAGCGGGGATATTACCACGGTGAGTCCGTGGACAGCCTTTCCCGCCATCAGCGCCGGCAATTGGAAAGTAAGGGATTTTCCGCCTCCTGTAGGAAATATCGCCAGCAGTGACTTGCCGTCAACGGCTGCTCTGGTGGCATTTTCCTGTAGCGGTTCGTTATTGTAGCTTCTGAATTTGTCGTATCCGAAGTTTTCTTTCAGTGCAGCGCCCACGTCGAGAGACTCGTTGCAGTATCTGCACCCCTTCTCGCAGCGGCAATGTCGTAGTTTCCGTATCACGTATTCCACTTCTGGAAAATTGTGTAACACCCAGCCTGGTGTGATGGAGCGCCTGTCAGTAGTATCTATCAGCGATAGGGCATAAGCCATTGCGCATGGTTGGGATATGGCCAAATTCCTTATCTCAGCATTGCTGCAAATCTTTCCGTCGTATTCTTCTCTTATAATGTCTGCCAGCTCTTCAGTGTCCGTATATAGCCCTTGTGCTCCCATCATCGTGAGAAATCCGACGAATTCTTCCCTGTCTCTCAGCAGCGAGGCGAAAATCTTCTGTCGTTTGGGTGAGAGCGAGTTCCAGCGGGCTTCCTCGTCATACAAAAGTTCGCGGGCTTTCATGCAGTCGTTTACAGGGTTGTTTAGTTCGTCGCAAAGCAACTTGTCGTCTTTCACGAGTCTGTGGTATGGTCGTTCGGGAAAGAGCAGAGGTGAGAAATAAAGCGTGTCTACTAGTAGCCATCGTCTGCTGCCATCTGTAACGGTAGCAGCTAGACTACCGTTTGCGGATGAATATCCAAACAGGTATTTCGCATCGTGGTTTACGATGTTGTGGCCACAAACGAAATGTATGTCTTCTCGTTTGAGAAAATCCACCAGTTCTTTTGAGGACGCTTCGTGGAATATCGCTCCATTGTGGCTTATTGCCCCTATGTCGTGTATCTTATGGTCCTTCAGTCCTATTTCCGTATCTATGAATGCATACTTGGTCTTGTCCCATTGCCATGAGTCCCGTCTTCTCTTGTCGGTTGCTTTGTCGTTGGCATGATTATCCTCATTACCAGCAGTTCTTGATATCTTGAAAAAACGGTTGAATATGGACATGTCAGTACGAATTAAAATGTAACAAATGCAAATGTACTAAAAAATAGTGATGCTATATCTTTAAAATATGTTTTAGTTGGTGGCGTTTATTAATTTTTGTCTATCTTTGTTTTATATATGTGTATTGAATCGACTTTTCATTGTCGTGAATTCTGAATGGCTTATGGTTTTTTGCAACCTGTATTTCACATTGCTATATAGGATTTCTGTTGCCTGCCCATATGTCGGATGATAATATAACGGAGAAAAAATGAATATTGAAAGCATAAGAACCTACTGTCTGTCGCTCCCGCTGGTGACAGAAGACATGCCGTTCGACGATACAACCGTCGTGTTCAGAGTGTTGGGAAAAATATTCCTGTTGCTCGACCTCGACCGTCCGGAATGGGTGTCGATGAAATGTGATGCAGACTTTGCCATAGAGCTGCGAGATGCCCACACAGAGATAGAAGGCGCCTTCCACATGAATAAGAAATACTGGAACCAGCTGAATCTTTACGGCTTTCTTGATGATGCGCTGATAGAGCGGCTTATCCGTCATAGTTACAGTGAGGTGGTGAAGAAAATGACGCGTAAACAGAAGGCGGAAAATCCGGAAATAACGACAGTGGAATAATGTTCAGATTATATATAGCAACATAATCATAACACGATGATATTAAAAGAAATAGCATATTTTCATTCACCGTTTACTTCCAAGTTCGGGGTACCGAAACAGAGCGGACTTGTTGACGAGTTGGAGGGCACGATAGAATTTGCGTCGGAGTTCAGAAACAAAGACATGCTGAGGGGGATAGAAGACTTCGATTATTTGTGGATAATATGGCAGTTTTCTGCCAATCCACATGCTGCCACGAGTCCTCTGGTGAGACCACCGCTGTTGGGCGGAAACGAGAAGGTGGGAGTCTTCGCCAGCCGTTCTCCCTTCCGTCCTAATGCCATGGGATTGTCGTCGGTGCGCCTTTCCCGTGTGGACTATACTGCAGAGGGCGGTCCGCTGCTCTATGTCAGAGGTGCCGACCTGATGGACGGTACGCCGATTTTCGACATCAAGCCCTACGTCAGCCTTTCTGACTGTCATCCCGAAGCCCGTTGTGGCTTTGTTGACAGCCATGCCATCCGCAGGCTCAGTGTCACCGTGCCTTCTCATGTCAGGAGGCTGTTCACAGAAGAACAGTTGCTGGCGCTTGTGAAAGTGCTCGAACTCGACCCGCGTCCGCATTACCACAACGATCCGTCGAAGACATACGGAATGCCTTATGCAGGGCGGGATGTGAAATTCCGTGTAGAAGGCGATAGGCTCCTTGTTGTGGATGCTTGAACCCAAAACGGTCATTAGGCCGTTCAATGTAATATTTTAGAACTGCTTGCAGTCTTTTGTTTTTTATAAGGCGTCTTTTGTTTGTTTTTAATTCGCAATAGCTCGCTATTACTCATTAAAAGCCAAACAAAATCCATCATTCTAAAAAATCAAGATCCAAGCAAGCCCTAATGGCCGATTTGGGTTGAAAATGTAAATAATATAATCATTGGCTTGCTTGTCAACTAGTAGAATGTCAACGGCATGCGAAACATGAGTTGTCTGCTGTAGTGAAAGTCATATGGATGGTGGCCGCTGTCGGGAAAGTGTCAATGCAGACGCTATTTTCTGTTCGTGGCGTTGCATACTTCATATATTATGATTATTTTTGCAGAAACATTTTTCAGAAAAACAAAAAACAGAAAAATATGATTGACGTAAAACAGACGCTGCAGGACAGCGAAGAGAAAATGGAGATGGCAGCCCTCTATCTGGAGGAAGAGTTGAACCGCATCCGTGCCGGACGTGCCAACGTTGCCATTCTCGACTGCGTGAGAGTGGAGTCATACGGCTCAAAAGTGCCTCTTAACCAGGTGGCAAGCGTTTCTGTGCCAGACGCAAGAACGATAGCCATCAAACCTTGGGACAAGAAACAGATCAGAGACATCGAGAAGGCAATCATGGATTCAGAGGTGGGCATCACGCCAGAGAACAACGGTGAAATTATCCGCCTTGCCATTCCACAGCCTACAGAAGAGCGCCGCAAGGAACTTGCCAAACAGTGTAACAAGATCGGTGAGAAAGTGAAGGTACAGGTGCGCAATGTTCGCAGTGACATCAAGGACAAACTGAAGAAAGCCATCAAGGACGGACTTTCTGAGGACAATGAGAAGGACGCTGAGGCTGAATTGCAGAAAATCCACGACAAGTATATCAAGAAGGTGGATGACCTGCTTGCTGCCAAGAACAAGGAGATCATGACCGTATAACGAAACAGAGTATAGATGAGCGACACCGAAGGATTGGTTATCAAGAACACTGGCAGTTGGTACACTGTATTGACTGACGGCGGAAATACCATTGACTGCAAGATAAAGGGCAATTTCAGGCTGAAAGGCATCAGGAGTACCAATCCTGTTGCCGTTGGCGACCGTGTGGAGATCGTGCGCAACCATGAAGGCACAGCCTTCATAACAAACATCTGCGACAGACGCAACTATATCATCCGCAAATCGTCGAACCTCTCTAAACAGAGCCATATCATAGCAGCCAACGTGGATCAGGCTTTCCTCATCGTGACGGTGAAATATCCTGAGACTTCAACCACCTTCATCGACCGTTTCCTTGCCTCTGCCGAGGCTTATTCCGTGCCGGTGACACTTGTGTTCAACAAGGTGGACCTGTTGCAAGACGACGAGCGCCGCTATCTCGACATGATGGTTACGCTGTATGAAACGGTGGGTTATGACTGTTTGAAAGTGTCGGCAGAAACGAAAGAGGGCATGGACCGCCTGTTGCCGCTGCTGAAAGACAAGATAACGCTCTTCAGCGGTAACAGTGGAGTGGGGAAGAGCACCATGCTCAACTTCATTGTGCCTGGTGCGGAACTGAGGACGGCGGAGATTTCCGACGCCCACAACACGGGAATGCACACTACTACGTTCAGCGAGATGCTTCCGCTGACGGATGGCGGCTGGGTGATTGACACACCGGGCATCAAGGGATTTGGCACTTTCAATATGGAGCCTGAGGAGATTTGTGGATATTTCAAGGAGATATTCAAGTTTTCAAAGGGCTGCCGCTTCAACAACTGCACTCATACCCACGAGCCGGGCTGTGCCGTTCGCAAGGCTGTAGAAGAGCATTATATCGCCGAGAGCCGCTATGTTTCTTATCTAAGTATGCTTGAAGACAAGGAGGAGGGAAAATACCGTGCAGCATACTGATGTGTTAGCAGTCTTGATGGGCATAGAATAATTTCGGAATGTCGTTTTCTGAAATCCGAACAGAGTGTGTCAGATGGGAAGGGAAGTTCCTCTTGACACACTCTGTTTGTATATTAAACTCGTTGGTTTGTCTGCTAGTTAAAGCATCTTTTCCAATTTCTCTTTCCATTCAGCATAGGCTTCGAGATATTCCGAGCGGTGGTTTTCGTCGGGATTTATCACAGCAAGTTTTTCCAGCGAAGTAAAAGCCTCATTGTTGTCCTTATAGTATCCGCAACCCATACCTGCGCCCTTTGCTGCTCCCACGCTGCCGTCGGTCTCGTATAGCTCTATCTGTGCTCCGCTCACTCCGGCCAGCGTATTGCGAAAGACGTGGCTGAGGAACATGTTTGCCCTGCCGGCATGAATTTTCCTGATGTCCATGCCCATCTTTTTCATTATTTCCATTCCATAGCAGAAACTGAAAACTATGCCCTCCTGTGCCGCTCGGATGATGTGGGCTTTGGTGTGCTTGTTGAAGTTCAGACCATTGACGGAACATCCTGTCTCTCTGTTTTCGAGCACTCTTTCCGCTCCGTTGCCAAAGGGGATTACCGATACGCCTTCAGACCCTATTGCTACGTTGGCAGCCATATCGTTCATCTCAGTGTATGAAATTCCTTCCGGTGCGATGTTGCGCCTTATCCAAGCGTTGAGAATTCCAGTTCCGTTGATACAGAGCAACACGCCGAGACGGTCCGTCTCTGCTGTGTAGTTCACGTGTGCGAAGGTGTTTACCCGGCTTTTCTTGTCGTATGCCACTTTTCCCAACACGCCATATACCACTCCTGATGTGCCTGCCGTTGAGGCTATTTCTCCAGGATTGAACACGTTGAGGCTCAGTGCGTTGTTTGGCTGGTCACCAGCTCTGTAGCTTATTGGCGTGCCTTCTTGCAGTCCTGTTTCGGCTGCTGCTTCTGCCGACACTTCGCATTGTACGCTGAATGTAGGCACTATGTCAGCCACCAGTTTGCGGTCTATTCCGTAGTAGTCGAGCACGAAGTCTGCGGTCTTCCTTTCTTTGAAGTCCCATAGTATTCCTTCGCTCAGTCCGCTTGCCGTGGTGTTTATCGTTCCGCTCAGTTTCATGGCTATGAAGTCGCCAGGCAGCATGAATTTGTATATCTTGGAGAATAGTTCCGGTTCGTTCTCCTTCACCCATGCCAGTTTTGCTGCGGTGAAATTGCCTGGAGAGTTGAGCAGATGCCCCAGACATCTGTCGGCTCCGAGGTTGTTGAAAGCCCTCTCGCCGTATGGCACAGCCCTTGAGTCACACCATATTATGGCCGGTCGAAGCGCCTTCATGTCTTTGTCTACACACACCAGTCCGTGCATCTGATACGAGATGCCGATAGCCTTTATGTCTTCGGCGCTGGCATTTGCCATCTCCTTTACTTTCTTGATGCATAGTTTGCAGTTTTCCCACCACATGTCGGTGTCTTGTTCTGCCCATCCGCTCTTCACTGCGATGATTGGTGCTTCATGTTCCGGATAAAAAGTCGTGGCGGCGCATTTTCCTGTTTCAGCGTCTACTAGCGATGCTTTTACTGATGAGCTGCCAAGATCTATGCCTAGGAAATATTGTCTTCTCATAGTTGTATTATAGTTTTTTTATAGTTTGATTTGTTTGAAATTTAGGTTTCTGACTCAAAATAGTGATAGTGAGAGGTCTTCGCATACATGGTCGTCTTTCCCGTTCTCTGCCTCTTGTTCTTCGTTGTATCCTTCTTTGAATTGCAGCAGCAGCTGGGTGTCGTGGCTTGATTTTTCGGTGAGTTTGTAGTAGCCCCATCGTTCTGCCTTTTCTATGAACGGTTTTGCGGATTTGTTGTTTTTGGCTATGCAGTATTGCACAGCCTTATAAACCTCGTCGTATGGAGTAGTTTCAAATAGTCCGTTGTGTTTGTTGAAGATATGGCGTGCGATTTTCTTTGCAGACAATCCTTCTTTGCCTGCTTCGAATAGAAGTTCTTTTATTTCCTGTTCGTAGCTCATATCATCGTAAAAAAAGGACTGGAGATATGTTACAATATCGCCAGCCCTTCTGTTCGTCTTATTTTTGCCCTTGACGGTTTTCTCCTTTCGGAGCAGTTTCTTATGCCAAGAGAAATTTGTTGTCCTCTCCTTTGATCTTGCCTTCTTTGAGCAGCCATCCCATTCCGAGCAGAGTTTCCTCTGTCGTGATATTTGCTGCCTTTGCGATTTCTTCCACACTCAGTGCGTTCTCAGCGTCTTTCAGCGTCTGATAAACGTCACCAGCCTTGAAACCTACGCTCATTGCATCGATCATGAATGTTGAAGCAACCTTCTTGGTGGCTGTTCTTCTTGTTGTTTTCTTAGCTGTTGGCTTTGCAGCAACCTTCTTCTCTGTAACTTTTCTTTCTGTCATAATGATAAAATTTAAATCCGTGACAAGTCTTTGTGACTCATTACTTTATAAATAGCTGATGCAAATATAATGTTTTTTTATTACATTATTTTGCTTTTGTTTCATTATTTGGTGATAAAGTTACATTATGTAGGCTCTATTCGGCGTTTTCTTGATTTACATCAACAGAAATCTGCAATTCCTTCAACTGTTTGTCATCCAGCTCCGACGGTGCTTCGAGCATTACGTCTCGTCCGCTGTTGTTCTTCGGGAATGCTATGCAGTCGCGTATAGAGTCGAGTCCAGCCATGATTGACACGAATCGGTCGAGTCCGAAAGCGAGTCCTGCGTGAGGTGGTGCTCCGTATTTGAATGCGTTGATGAGGAATCCGAACTGTGCCATTGCCCTTTCGGGTGTGAAGCCCAAGATTTTGAACATTTTCTCCTGTAGCTGTCCGTCGTGGATACGGAGGCTTCCTCCTCCCACTTCGATTCCGTTGCACACGAAGTCGTATGCTTTTGCCCTCACTCTCTCCGGATGCTCGTCGAGCAGTGGTATGTCGTCAGGGTTTGGCATTGTGAACGGATGGTGCGTAGCCATGAGTCTCTGCTCCTCGTCGCTCCATTCGAAGAGTGGGAAGTCGACAATCCAGAGGCATTCGAACTTGTTTTTGTCTTTCAGTCCGAGTCTGTCTGCCATTTCGAGTCGTAGGCTGCACAGCTGTGTTCTCGTCTTGTTTGCCTTGTCACCGCTGAGGATGAGTATGAGGTCGCCTGGCTTTGCTTCTGCTTTCTCCACCACTTTGGCGAACACTTCTGGTGTATAGAACTTGTCGATGCTGCTCTTTGTCGTTCCGTCTTCGTTCACCTTTATCCATACCAGTCCCTTTGCTCCCACTTGTGGTTTCTTCACGAAGTCGGCGAGCTGGTCGAGCTGTTTGCGTGTGTAGCTTGCACATCCTGGCGCGCATATTCCTCCGATGTATTCAGCGTCGTTGAACACGGCGAACTCTCCTGTGCCTTTCAGCTCGTCCATCAGTTCCACGAATTCCATTCCGAATCTGAGGTCAGGCTTGTCGCTTCCGAAGCGTCTCATTGCTTCGTGCCATGTCATCTGCTGCAGCTTTGCCGGCAGTTCCACTCCGCGCACTTCTTTAAAGAGGTGGCGTGCCATATCCTCGAAGAGGTCGATTACATCGTCTTGGTCTACGAACGACATCTCGCAGTCTATCTGTGTGAATTCGGGCTGTCTGTCGGCTCTGAGGTCTTCGTCGCGGAAGCATTTCGCTATCTGGAAGTATCTGTCGAATCCGCTCACCATGAGCAGCTGCTTCAGTGTCTGCGGGCTCTGTGGCAGGGCGTAGAACTGTCCTGGGTTCATTCTCGAGGGCACGACGAAGTCGCGTGCTCCCTCAGGTGTGCTTCCGATGAGTATAGGGGTCTCCACTTCGATGAAGTCCTTGCTGTCGAGGAAGTTTCTTATGAGTATGGTCATGCGGTGGCGCAGTTCGAGGTTGTGGCGCACGCATGGTCTTCTGAGGTCGAGATAGCGGTATTTCATTCTGATGTCGTCTCCACCGTCGGTATTGTCCTCGATTGTGAACGGCGGTGTTGCGCTCTGGCTTAGGATGTTGAGCTTGTCGGCTATGATTTCGATGTCGCCTGTAGGTATCTTGTTGTTTTTGCTCTGTCTCTCGTTCACTGTTCCTTCCACCTGGATGCAGTACTCGCGTCCGAGTTTGTTGGCGAGGGCGCAAAGCTCGGCGTCAGCTTCTTCGTTGAAGACCAGCTGTGTGATGCCGTATCTGTCGCGCAGGTCTACGAATGTCATTCCTCCCATCTTGCGGCTTCGCTGCACCCATCCGGCGAGCGTCACCTTTTTTCCTGCATCGGAGAGTCTCAGCTCTCCGCACGTGTTTGTTCTGTACATAAGAATGTGTGTGATATAAAGTATGTTTTGTTTTCTTTTCTTGCGTTTTGCAAAGATAGCAATCTTTTTTGGAATCTCCTAATTCTTTTCGGAATTTATCTGGAACGTGAGTTCTTCTTTGTCAGGGTCCTTTCCGATGTCGATTGTTGTGCCTGGTTTCAGCTCGTCGTTGAGTATCATCTGGCATATCCCGTCTTCGATGTATGTCTGTATTGCTCTTTTGAGCGGTCTTGCTCCGAACTGCACGTCGTAGCCTTTTTCTGCCACGAATTCTTTCGCCTTGTCGGTGATGGATATTTCGTAGCCCATAGCTGTGAGTCTACGGGTGAGCGACCTGAGTTCTATGTCGATGATTTTCTTTATCGCTTCCAGATCGAGCTGGTCGAAGGTTATTATCTCGTCGAGCCTGTTGAGGAATTCGGGACTGAACTGCTTGCTGAGGCTCTTCTGTATGATGCTGCGTGCGTATTCTTTGTCTTTCTCCTGCATGTCGGCAGATAGTCGTCCTGCATTGAATCCCACTCCGTGTCCGAACTCTTTGAGCTGTCGTGTTCCGGCATTGCTGGTCATTATTATAATGGTGTTTCTGAAGTCAACAAGCCTTCCGTTGCCGTCGGTAAGCCTTCCTTCATCCAGAACCTGCAGCAGCATGTTGAACACGTTGCCGTGTGCTTTCTCGATTTCGTCGAGCAGCACGATGGAGTAGGGGCGTCGGCGCACTCTCTCCGTGAGTTGTCCTCCTTCGTCGTAGCCCACGTATCCTGGAGGTGCTCCCACGAGGCGTGATGTGTTGAAGCTCTCGCTGTATTCGCTCATGTCGATGCGTATCAGCGCGTCGGCAGAGCCGAAGATGTTTTCTGCAAGTTTCTTTGCCAGATATGTCTTTCCCACTCCGGTTGGTCCGAGGAACATGAAAGCTCCGATGGGGTGGTTGGGGTCTCTCAGTCCAATCCTGTTGCGCTGGATGGCTTTCACCACCTTTTCTATCGCCCTGTCTTGTGCCACCACGTCGCCTTTGAGCGTTTCGCCCATATTGCGCAGGCGTGCGCTTTCAGTCTCGGTGATTCTCTCGGCTGGTATTCCTGCCATCACCGACACCACTCTCGCCACGTCGTCTTCTGTCACGTCGACTACGTTGTTGAAGTTTCCTTCTTTGTATTTCTGTTCCAGTTCCTTCATTTTCTGCTGCAGCTCCGTCTGCTTGTCGCGGAAGCTTGCCGCCAGTTCGAAGTTCTGGTTTCTCACTGCGTTTTGTTTCTTTCTCGCCACCTCGGCTATTTCCTTTTCCGTTTCTGTGATTTCCGGCGGCACTTGTGCGTTCTGCAGGTGTGCCTTGGCTCCTGCCTCGTCGAGTGCGTCGATCGCCTTGTCGGGGAACTGTCTTTCGGTGACGTATCTGTCAGTGTATGCCACGCATGCCTTTATTGCCTCGTCGGAGTATCTCACGGCGTGGTAGTGTTCGTATCTTTCCTTTATGTTTGTGAGGATGTCGATGGTTTCCTCAGGTGTGGTCTGTTCCACTATCACCTTCTGGAATCTCCTCTCCAGTGCACCGTCTTTTTCTATCGACTTGCGGTATTCGTCGAGTGTGGTAGCTCCGATGCACTGTATGGTGCCTCTTGCCAATGCCGGTTTGAGCATGTTTGCAGCGTCCATGGTGCCTGGTGCCGATCCTGCTCCCACGAGTGTGTGGATTTCGTCGATGAACACTATAATGTTTGGATGGTTTTCTATTTCCTTTACCAGTGCCTTCACTCTTTCTTCAAACTGTCCGCGGTATTTTGTTCCTGCCACGAGTGCTCCCAGGTCGAGTGTCATTACTCTTTTGTTGAACAGCACCGGCGAAGTGTGTTTCTTGGCGATGAGCGTGGCGAGTCCTTCCACTATGGCGCTTTTTCCCACTCCTGGTTCGCCGATGAGTATCGGGTTGTTTTTCTTTCTGCGGCAAAGTATTTCGCACACTCTGTTTATCTCGTTCTCTCTGCCCACAATGGGGTCGAGTTTTCCTTCTTCGGCAGCCAGTGTGAGGTCGGTGCCGAAGTTGTCGAGTATTGGCGTGTCACCGCCGGTCTTGGTGTCGGTGGCTGTTGAGCCTCCGCCCTGTTTCCGGTTCTGGCTTCCGGTTCTGCCGATGAAGTCTTCTTCTTCTTCCTCCTGCATTCCGATGCCGTTTTTCGTTATGTTGTCAGCCTGTTTCTTTGAGTATTCCATAACTTGGTCGTAGGTGATTTTTCTTTCTTCCAGTATGTTTTTTGCCCCGTTGTTTCTGGGGTCGTGCAGTATGGCGAGCAGCAGGTGCATCTCGCTCACGGTTTCCGTTGCCATGAGTCGTGCCTGCAGTATCGCAAGCTTCAGTATGTTGCTTGCCTGCTCGCTCAGCTCTATGCTGTCGCTGGTGGAATGGTCGTTGTTTCCTGCCGCCACGTTCTGCTCCAGCTGCTGCTTCATGTCTTTCAGGTCCACGTTCATGCTTTGCATCATGCTGTATGCTGCTCCGCTTTTGTGGCGCAGTATGGCGAGCAGCAGATGTTCGGGCATGACATTTGGACTTGCCAGCCGTGCGGCTTCTTCTTTGCTGAATGTGAGCACTTCGAGTACTTCGTCTGAAAACTTGTTTGTCATGTTTTGTTCATTTGGTTTGCGGTCAGGCATGGATATTCCTTTGTCTGTCCGTTTACTTCTCTAAAAGCAAAAAATATGCCAATATGGTGTGTGTCAGTTTCCCGATGGCTGTTGTGTGGCTTGTTCTTTGTCCTTGTCGTGTGTCATGCTGAATTCGCATCCGCAGTATTGCTGGTTGTAGAAGCCATACTGTTTTATTATCTCCAGCCTCCTTTCGCTCAGTCCTCCTTTGCGCCAGTTCTGTTCCCACCATGCCACGTCGTCGTATGGTTCAACAGCCCATTGTCCGGCGGCGTTTATCTGTTCCAGGCTTTTCCATCTCGACGAGGCGAGTGTGGTGGTCACCACAGAGATGCCGTTTTCGTGGGCGTAGCGGGCGGTGCGTCTGAGTCTCATCTCGAAGCATCGCCTGCATCGCCTGCCTCTCTCAGGTTCGTTTTCCAGTCCTTTCACGTGAGCCAGCCATTCGTTGTGGCAGTAGTCGTCGTCGATGATTGTAAGTCCGAGCGAGTCGGCGTATCTGGTGCATTCGTTTTTTCTGATGAGATATTCTTCAAGCGGGTAGATGTTCGGGTTTGAATAGTATATCACTGGTGTAACGCCATTCTTCATCAGACATTCTATGATGGCGCTTGAGCATGGTGCGCAGCAGGTGTGGAGCAATACTGTGGTCGCTCCTCCCGGCACGTTTATTTCGAATTTCTTTTTCATTTGTGGATTTGACGGGGTATTTCCTTGATGATGGTGTTTGCTATAGGAAAGGTGTGAGCAGATGTGCCACCCATCCTACGAATTTCTTCCAGGGCGTTCTCCATCTGTTCCAGCTTTCGGGGGTGAGCTTGAACGACGAGAGCTTGTCTGCCTCGAACATGTCGTTGAGCTGGCGCGTGGTGTGCGGGTCGATTATCACGGCGTTTTCCTCGTAGTCGAAGTTGAGGCTCCGGGCGTTGAGGTTGGCGCTGCCCACGGTGCAGAATTTCCCGTCCACCATTATTATCTTGGTGTGGTGGAATCCGTCTTCGTATATCCACACGTCCACTCCGTGTTTCATCAGTTTGTGCACGTTGTAGAACACGCAGTCTGGCGTGAGCGGTATGTCGCTGTGCGACGAAACCATTATCTCCACCTTCACTCCTCTTTTCACCGCCCGTCTGAGGGCCTTTTTCAGTGTGCGGTTCAGCGTGAGATACGGGTTCACGAGCTTTATGCTGTCTTGCGCATCATTTATGGCGTCGGTGTAGAACTGTCGTATTATCTTGTTCGTCGTCCTGGGTTCGCGGTTTATTATCCCCACCATCTTGCGGCCTCGCGTCGGTGTGTCGTCGGGCTTCAGTCCGCGGATGTAGTCGGCGTTTCTGGTGCCGCGGTAGTATTTCGCCCCGGCTATCTGTTCTCCCGTCACTTTTTTCCACATCCTCACGAATATCTTCTGCAGCGTGTTCACTTCTTCGCCCTCTATACGGCAGTGCATGTCTCGCCATTTCCCCACCACGTCGGTGCCCTTGATGTAGTAGTCTGCCACGTTCATTCCTCCGGTGTATGCCACTTTTCCGTCGATTACCACGATCTTGCGGTGGTCTCTGTGGAACACGTGGTTTACCCACGGAAAGCGGAGCGGGTCGAATTCGTGGATGTCGACTCCCCTCTGGCGCAGTTTCTCGAGATGTCTTTTCTTCAGCGGCTGGTTGTTGGAGTCGTTTCCGAATCCGTCGAACAGCGCCCTTACTTCCACTCCCTGGCTGGCTTTCTCTGCGAGGATGTCGAAGAGCAGCGAGGCTATGGAGTCGTTGCGGAAGTTGAAGTATTCCAGGTGTACGCTGCTTCTTGCCTGGCGGATGGCTTTGAACATGTCGTCGAATTTCTCCTGTCCGCTCATAAGCAGCGTCACGGAGTTGTCGTTGGAGAATTCCACTCCATGTTCCCTCATCTGCCTTGCGATAAGCGAGTCGGCGGTCACGGTCTGCGCTGCCGCCGTCATTGTGGCGCAGACCATCATGAGCAGGGCAAGTAACAGGGCAGGGCGCCCTGTGGCGTGTGTCCTTGTTTTATTTGTCCGTGCGTTGCGTATGTTGTCGTTGATAAAGAATATCATATATTGTCTATAACATCATTTGTCTTGATTCATGTCTCGCGTGCCTTGTCGGTCTGCCAGAAGGCAAGTATGCTGGGGCGTTGCCGTTTCCGGTGTATTGCCGCAGGTGGGCGAAAACAGGTGCAAAGTTATGGAAAAAGTCGGTTTTGACAAAATATTTGTATGCAATGAAGAGAAATGGCAAAAAAATGCGGTGTATTTGTCATCAGTAACAAGTTGTTTTTTCACCGTCACTTTGCGTTGTTCCTCGATTTTAACCCTGTGGGTCTTCATGCATATGTGGGTGTTTTGCTGACCGTAAACCATTGGTTTCTGTCTCTTCAGTACGCGTTTGCCCGCGTCCGTCGGTTTCATGCATTGCTGCTCAACATTTTTCCCATTTTCCCATTTTCCCATTTTCCCAACGGGAAATGGTGTTTTTATATAAGTTATTATATATCAATATATTATCTTTTTTATTACATTTATTTTTCGTTATATGGGAAGATGGGAAAATGGGAAAATGGGAATTTTGGAAAAAATGCCCTCTCTTTTCCTCTCTCTTGCCATCTCCTTGAGGTACGTGTTTGCCATGTCTCATGTCATAGTATTTGCAGGATTTACAGGAACAGAGTTGTTAAGCTTGCCGTAGTCTGCTTGTCGGAGAATGTATAGCCGTTGGAAAAGTCTTTACAAGAAAGTCTCAAAAGTCTCAAAGTCTCAAAGTCTCACGTGGAATTCGGTATTTTATATAAGTTATTATATATCAATGTATTATCTTTTTTATTACATTTATTATCGCTTATATGAGACTTTGAGACTTTGAGACTTTTGAGACTTTTGAGACTTTCTTCCTCCCTTTTCCCTCTTTCCCTTGCCCTCTCCTTGAGGTTCACATTTGCAAAATCTCTTGCCAACTGGAAGAATGTGGCGATGGTGATTCCTCTCTTTTGCCTTTAACCCAAAACGGTCATTAGGCCGTTTAATATGGTATTTCATAACTGCTTGCAGTCTTTTGCTTTTTATAAGGCGTCTTTTGCTTGTTTTTAATTCGCAATAGCCCGCTATTACTCATTAAAAGCCAAACAAAATCCACTCTTCTAAAAAACAAAATCCAGGCAAGCCCTAATGACCGATTTGGGTTAAAAGCCAAACAAAATCCACTCTTATAAAAACACAAAATCCAAGCAAGCCCTAATGACCGATTTGGGTTTAAGCGATAAGAGAGTGGCTTGTTGATGGTTTTGAGGGCCGCCGGTGTCAATCTTCAGTCTTCTTGAGATACTGGTCAAGAAGCAGGATGCCCTTCTCGGTGCAGAAGCCGCGCAGCAACACTATGAAGAAGTTGCAGAAGATGTCGCTCAGCGAATATTTTTCGTAGAGAGCCTTCTTGAAGCTCGCGTCCATCATTGAGTCGCAGATGTCCTGCAGGATTTCGTAGTTCAGCTCAGGCACGAAATATCCGTTCTCTATGCAGCGCTTCACGAAAAGCAGCGACTCCCTCTGCTGTTCCTCGTGGCGCGACCGCAGATATGCCGTCACCTTGTCGTATTTCTCAAGTTCAGTGAGGAAGAGAGGGGAGAGGTTGTCGAGGTCAGCGAATTTAAGCTTGAAGAACGTCACCACGATGTCGATTTCGTTTTCCGCCGTCAGCGCATATTCCTGGATATGCCTTAAAAGCTCTTCATGATCGTGCCGCGCACCCGCAAGCAGCAGGTCCTCCTTCTTGTCGTACACCTCATATAGAGTGCGCTTCGATATCGACAGCGCCGCTGCGATGTCGTCCATCTTCACTGCCTTTATGCCCCTCTGTTTGAAGAGCGGCATTGCCGTGCGCAGAATCCTGAGCTTCAGCTCCTGGCGATGTTCAGATATGTTGTTGTGGTCTGTTTGCATTTCCTTCATTGCGTTTTGATTTTACAAAGATAATAAAATATTTGTTATTTTTCTTCGTGCGCCCAAGTTTTTTAGTAATTTTGCAAAAACTCGTCAATTGGACGAACGGACATCCGGCAATGGCGGATTGTGGGGAAATATCCTCGCTGGCTTGTCAATTCGAGTGATAATGACACAAACAATTAATTCTTAAATTTCTTATGGTAAAAATCACAAAAGAAGCAGCGCTGGCCTATCATGAGGGAATGCGCCCAGGAAAAATCGAAGTCAAGCCTACCAAGGCTTACAGCACCCAGACCGACCTGAGTCTGGCATATTCGCCCGGTGTGGCGTTCCCGTGTCTGGAAATACAGCAGAAGCCCGACGATGCTTACAAATATACCGACAAAGGAAACCTCGTAGCCGTGATCAGCAACGGCACAGCAGTGCTCGGACTTGGAGACATCGGGGCAATGAGCGGAAAACCTGTGATGGAGGGCAAGGGACTGCTCTTCAAGATATATGGTGGCATCGACGTGTTCGACATCGAGATAGCTGAGAAAGACCCGGAGAAATTCTGCGAGACCGTGGAGCGCATAGCGCCCACCTTCGGCGGAATAAACCTGGAAGACATCAAGGCACCGCAATGCTTCTACATAGAAGAGAGGCTGAAACGCACACTCGACATACCGGTGATGCACGACGACCAGCACGGCACGGCGATAATATCGGCGGCAGGACTCAAAAACGCACTCGAAGTGAACGGCAAAGACATTGCCAAGGTCAAGATCGTGGTGAACGGAGCCGGAGCCGCAGCCATATCATGCACAAAGATGTATGTGGCACTCGGAGCCAAGACAGAAAACATACTGATGCTCGACTCCAAGGGAGTGATAACCAGCGACAGGGAAAACCTGACCGAACAGAAGAAGCTTTTTGCCACCGACAGGCGTGACGTGCACACCCTCGAAGAGGCGATAAAAGGAGCCGACGTGTTTGTGGGACTCTCAAAAGGCAACGTGCTCACGCAAGACATGATACGCTCAATGGCAGAACAGCCAATCGTATTCGCACTTGCAAACCCCGTGCCCGAAATATCATACGAAGACGCCATGGCAAGCCGTCCCGACGTGCTCATGAGCACAGGACGCTCCGACTACCCTAACCAGATAAACAACGTGATAGGATTCCCATACATCTTCCGTGGAGCACTCGACGTGCACGCAACGGCAATCAACGAGGAGATGAAGCTGGCGGCAGTACACGCCATCGCAGATCTGGCGAAACAACCGGTGCCCGACGTGGTGAACGATGTGTACCACGTGAACAACCTCACCTTCGGACCTCTCTACTTTATCCCAAAACCCGTTGACCCGCGACTCATCACAGAAGTATCGGCAGCAGTGGCAAAGGCGGCAATCGACAGTGGAGTGGCAAGGACGACAATCACCGACTGGGCGGCATACAAGAACAAGCTGCGCGAGATGCTCGGACAAGAGACAAAGCTCACCCAGAAACTATACGATACCGCACGCAAACACCCGCAGAGAGTGGTCTTCGCCGAGGGACTGCACCCCACGATGCTCAAGGCGGCAGTGCAGGCAAAGGCAGAAGGCATCTGCCAGCCGATACTGCTCGGCAACGACGAACGCATAAAGAAACTCGCAAAAGAACTCGACCTGAGCCTCGACGGAGTGGAAATAGTGAACCTTCGCCACGACAGAGAGGCGGAGCGTCGCGAACGCTATGCCCACATCCTGGCAGAGAAACGACAGAGAGAAGGCTACACGTTCGACGAGGCAAACGACAAGATGTTCGAGCGCAACTACTTCGGAATGATGATGGTGGAGACTGGCGACGCCGACGCCTTCATAACAGGACTCTACACAAAATACTCAAACACCATAAAAGTGGCAAAAGAAGTGGTGGGCATACAGCCGGGCTACTCACACTTCGCCACGATGCACATCCTGAACACAAGCAAAGGAGTGTATTACATCTCTGACACGCTCATCAACCGTCATCCCGACAAAGACACGCTCATGGACGTAGCGAAACTGAGCGCTGCCACAGTGCGCTTCTTCAACGAAGAGCCGAACATAGCCATGATAAGCTACTCCAACTTCGGAACAGACGACTGCGGAAGTCCGCTGCAGGTGCACGAGACGGTGGCTGCCATGCAGAAACAATTCCCGGAGCTGGCCATCGACGGAGAAATGCAGATAAACTTCGCCCTCAACAGAGAACTGCGAGATGCCAAATTCCCGTTCTCACGCCTCAAGGGCAAAGACGTGAACACACTCGTGTTCCCAAATCTGAGCAGCGCCAACGGAGCATACAAACTGCTCCAGGGACTGAACACCGATGCCGAGATAATCGGTCCGATACAGATGGGACTCAACAAGCCGATACACTTCACCGACTTTGAAAGCTCCGTGCGCGACATAGTGAACGTTACGGCAGTGGCGGTAATCGACGCATACGTGGCAAAGCTCAAGGCAAAACACAATGCGTGACAAGCGGTCTGAATGAGAAAACGGACGGGCAAGACCATTTGTGGGAAATTCAGAAACAGGCCAAACACACACACCACAGAAAGGATGTGGAAACAAGAAAACACCGGGGAAAAGGCAGAATTGCCGCTCCTCGGTTTTTTTACCATTACTTATTTCGATTATACCCTTGCAGGTTCAGATAAAATGAGTATTTTTGCAGAGATAAACACAAGCCAGCGGCAAAATGAGCACCGAAGGCGGATTACGAATTAAACAGAAACATAAATTATGAAGAAAATTTTATTGCTGGCGATAGGATTCCTGATGACCATGACGGCAAGCGCACAGTTTGAACAAGGAAAATACTATTGCAACGGCTCACTGACAGGAATCAATCTGAGCTACAGCGGAGCAGAGAAGCTTAGCCTCGGAGTGGAGGCAAAGGGCGGATATCTGGTGGCAGACAACTGGATGGCACTGGTCATGGCAGGCTACAGCCACGACGAAGACGTGGATGACAAGTTCGCTGTCGGAGTGGGGGGCCGTTACTACATAATACAGAACGGACTGTATATGGGCCTCAACGCCCGTCTCGTGCATGGCGGAAGCGGATACAACGACATCATGCCGGGACTGGAGCTCGGATACGCATTCTTCCTCGGAAAGAGCGTAACGATAGAACCGTCAGTATATTACGACCAGTCGATAAAGAACCACTCAGACTATTCGAAAGTGGGACTGCGCATCGGAGTGGGAGTGTATCTGTAGGAAAACAAGACCTGTTCCTGACCTTATTTAAATAAGGTTAGGAGAAGTTCAACCCGTCAACTTTAATAATTAACAACAAAACATAATGTACACAGTAGAAGAATTGGAAGACAAGCTCATCGACCTGGCTTTCGCGGAAGACATCGGCGACGGTGACCACACCACGCTATGCTGCATACCAGAAGACGCAATGGGCAAATCACACCTCCTCATCAAAGAAGACGGCATACTGGCCGGAGTAGAGGTGGCAAAAAAAGTGTTTGACAGATTTGACAACACCATGAAAGTGGAGGTGTTGATAGGTGATGGAGCCGAAGTGAAAAAAGGCGACATCGCAATGGTAGTGACAGGAAAGGTGCGCTCGCTGCTACAGACAGAGCGGCTCATGCTCAACATCATGCAGAGAATGAGCGGCATCGCCACGATGACACACAAATACGTGGAGAAGCTGAAAGGCACAAAGACACACGTGCTCGATACACGCAAGACGACACCTGGAATGCGTATGCTCGAAAAGCAGGCAGTGAAGATAGGTGGAGGAATGAACCACAGAATAGGTCTCTTCGACATGATACTGCTCAAAGACAACCACGTGGACTTCGCTGGAGGTATAACAAACGCCATCGACCGCTGTCATGCATATCTGAAAGAGAAAAGCCTCGACCTGAAGATTGAGCTGGAAGTGAGAAACTTCGATGAGCTTAACCAGGTGCTCACACATGGAGGAGTAAATCGCATAATGCTCGACAACTTCTCTGTGGCAGACACTAAGAAGGCCGTGGAACTCATTGGCGGACGCTATGAAACTGAGTCTAGCGGAGGAATAACGTTCGACACTATACGCGACTATGCGGAATGTGGCGTCGATTTCATCTCTGTGGGAGCTCTCACACACTCGGTGAAGGGACTAGACATGAGTTTCAAGGCTTGTTGAAAGGAATTCAAATAACAATAATTTTTTGAAGAGTCAATATCATGAGAAAACTATTTTTATCATTACTGTTATGTACAGGCGTGATCAACGCTCTGGCCTGCACCAACTTCATAGTGGGAAAGAAGGCAAGTGCCGACGGTTCGGTGATGTGTACCTATAGCGCCGACGACTACGGCATGTTCATGGGACTATGCCATTACCCCGCCGGCAAACACGCCAAAGGGGAGATGCTGCAAATCTACGACTGGGATACAAAGGAATATCACGGACAGATACCACAGGCGGCAGAGACCTACAATGTGATAGGAAACATCAACGAATATCAGGTGACTATCGGAGAAACCACTTTCGGAGGAAGAGAAGAAATGGTGGACACGACGGGAATCCTTGATTACGGTTCGCTGATCTATATCGCGCTGCAGCGCTCCAAAACAGCTCGCGAGGCTATATCCGTGATGACCAGACTCGTGGAAACCTACGGCTTCTGCTCTGAGGGAGAGACATTCACAATCTGCGATCCAAACGAGGCGTGGATAATGGAAATGATGGGCAAGGGACCCGGCAGCAAGGGAGTAGTATGGGTGGCAGTGCGCATTCCTGACGATGCCATCTGCGCTCACGCAAACCAGAGCCGCATACGCACATTTGACCAGAAGGACAAGAAGAATGTGATGTTCTCCAAAGACTGCATAAAGTTTGCAAGAAGCAAAGGATGGTTCACAGGAAAGGACAAGGACTTCAGCTTCTGTGACGTTTACGCAGCGCCAACCTTCAGCGGTAGAAGAGCATGCGAGGCAAGAGTGTGGAGCTTCTTCAACCGCTTTGGCGACATGGACAAATATCTGCCCTATGTAGAGGGAAAAGTGAAAGACGCCGAACCGATGCCTTTATGGATCGTGCCAAACAAGAAGGTTTCACTGCAAGACCTTGAGGCAAGCATGCGCGACCACTACGAGGGCACACCGTTCGACCTGGGAAATGACTTGGGACAGGGTGTATGGGAAATGCCATACCGTCCGACACCGCTTTCATTCAAGGTAGATGGAAAGGCATATTTCAATGAGCGTCCGGTCTCTACACAGCAGACGGCATTCTCTTACGTGTCGCAGATGAGATCATGGCTGCCACGCCAGATAGGAGGAGTGTTGTGGTTTGGAAACGATGACGGCAATATGGTAGCATATACACCGATATACTGTGGAAACACAGTGCAGCCGGAGTGCTACAACACGCCGGGAGCCGACGCTGTGACATTCAGCGACAAAAACGCATTCTGGGTGTGCAACTGGGTCAGTAACATGGTTTATCCTCGCTACTCGCAGATGTTCCCGTCGCTCAAGGAGGTGAGAGACTCGCTCGACAACTCTTATATCGCAAACCAGGGCGAGATAGAGAAACAGGCACTCAAGCTCTATGGCGAGAGTGAGCAGAAGGCAGTAGACTATCTCACGGACTACAGCAACACCCAGGCGCAGCAGATGCTTGCAAGATGGAAGGAACTGGCAATTTACCTCATCGTGAAGTATAATGACATGGCTGTGAAACCTACCAAGGACGGCAAGTTCCTGAGGACCAAGACCGGCAATGGAGCAACCGTGAAGCGTACAGGCTTCCCAGAGAAGGTGGCTCGCGCATTGGTGAAGCAGACGGGCGACAGATTCGCATCGCCAGAGTAATCCACATGCAGCAGAACGCACATAATAAAGGCTAATATCGTCAATAATGATAAAGTCCCTGTCGGCGGAATTGTTTCTGCAGGCAGGGACTTGTCTTTTCCTTGTTTACTGGTCTCACTCGTATTCACTCGTCCAACTCGTATATATTATCTTACTCGTCTATTTGTTAAATCGTAAATTTGTATATTATCTTACTTGTCAGTCGGTTTATTTGTTTTCTTACTCGTCAACCAGTCTACTTGTTTATCACCTCCATCTGTTGTCTCACCGACTCTTCGTGGATGGCTTCGAAGATTTCCTTCACGAATTCCGGCGACATGCCGAATAGCGCACCTTGCGCCCCTCGCTTGTCAAGAATCTCGTTGTAGCGGGAGGCCTGCAACACGGTCATATTGTGCTCCTTCTTGTATTGGCCGATGTCGCGGCAAATGCGCATGCGCTTGGCAAGGACTTCCATGATGGTGTTGTCGAGTTCGTCAATCTGCTTGCGCATTTCGTTTATCACCTCCGTAGTCACAGACTTGTCGCGTATGACGAGCAGACTGAGGATATTGTCGAGCATGTCGGGAGTGATTTGCTGTTTTGCGTCGCTCCATGCCTTCTCAGGGTCGCAGTGGCTCTCGATGATAAGTCCGTCCATGCCCAAGTCCATTGCCTGCTGGCACAGGGGCGCTATGAGTTCACGTCTGCCGCCGATGTGGCTCGGGTCGCAGATTATGGGCAGGTCGGGGATGCGGCGGTGCAGCTCGATGGGAATCTGCCACATGGGCAGGTTTCTGTACAGTTTCTTGTCGAAGCTCGAGAAGCCTCTGTGAATGGCTGCAATCCTCTTCAGACCTGCCTGGTTGATACGTTCCATGGCACCTATCCATAGTTCAAGGTCGGGGTTTACAGGGTTTTTCACGAGCACCGGAATGTCTGTTCCCCTCAGGCTGTCGGCAAGCGCCTGCATGGCGAAGGGGTTGGCTGTGGTGCGTGCTCCTATCCAGAGCAGGTCGATGCCATATTTCAGAGCCAGTTCCACATGCTCCGGCGTTGCCACTTCGGTGGTGATGAGCATGCCTGTCTTTTCTTTGGCTCTCTTCAGCCATGGCAGAGCCTTCTCGCCGTTTCCTTCGAAGCCTCCGGGCTTGGTGCGCGGTTTCCACACGCCAGCCCTGAAGATGTGGCAGCCTTTGGCGGCAAGCTGTGTGGCTGTCGTCATGACTTGTTCTTCGGTTTCAGCCGAGCATGGGCCGGCTATTACGAATGGTCTTCCGCCGTCGCAAGGCAGGGCTAATGGTTGCAGTTCTAATTCCATTGGAGGTCTGTTGTTTTTTTCTACCCCATGTGGTCGTCTGGCAGTAAATGTCGTGTTTCATGACTTTCTGACGATCGGGGTTAAAAATCCCCGCTTCCTTATTGTTTTGAAGCGGGGACTTGTACTTGTTTATATTTTCTTTCTTCCTTATTTTAGGACTTTTCTTGAGGCTTACAGTTTTGCCTCCTGCAGTATGTGTACGATGCGCTCCGAAGTCCTGCCGTCCCAACGGTCGGGCAGCGATGATTTTTTCCATCGTCCTTCCTCGATGTCTGTAACGCATTCTGCAAGTTTCTCAGCGTCTTCTCCCACGAGTATATTGCTTCCCACCTTCACGGTCTCTATGTGTTCTGTGTAGTTGTTCAGCGTTACGCATGGCACATTGTTGAATGTTGCCTCTTCAGCCACGTTTCCTGAGTCGGTCACTATTCCCTTGGCGTGAGCCGTGAGGTAGCCGAATTTCAGATAGGGCAGTGGGTCGATGATGTGGATGTTGTGCATTCCGTCAGCCAGTCTCTCCACTGTCTCCTTGGCTTTGTTTCTCAGTGCGGCTATTATGGGAGTGTTTTTCGCAGCTTTGCTCATAGACAGAAGCATGGCCTTGAGGTTTTCTTCTTTTTCTATCAGCGCCTTGCGGTTTAGCGTGAATACTATGTATTCTCCTTCCTTTATGCAGAGCTGGTCGAAGACGTGAGGCCTTGAGAGCCTTTTGTGGTTGAATCTGAGAGTGTCTATCAGTATGTTTCCCACTTCGTAAACGTGTGACAGTTCCGCTCCCTCTCTGTTTACGATGGAGTTGCTGCCGATGCCAGCCGTGAAGAGGAAGTCAGAGAGCCCGTCGATGACGAGTCTGTTTATCTCCTTTGGCATCTTTATGTCGAAGGAGCGTGTTCCTGCCACGAGGTGTGCCAGTGCGATGCCGTGTTTCTTTGTCACTATCGCTGCCGCCATTGTCGATGCGAGGTCGTCTACCACTATCACCACGTCCGTCTTGTTTTCGGTGAGATATCTGTCGAATTCTGACATCACCCTTCCTGTCAGTTCGTTCAGGTTCTGGCAGTCAACACCCAGATATACATCGGGTCTGTTTATCATCATGTCGCTGAAGAGTGAGTCTTCTAGCGTAGGGTCGTTTTCACTCCCGGCATATATCAGTGAACTGTCGATGTCCTGTCCTGCGTTTTTTGCCTTTTCAATGGCGTGGATGAGCGGTGCCACCTTCATGAAGTTTGGTCTTGCTCCAACGATTATGCAAATTTTCATTTCTTCTTGTCGATTGTCTTTTTTTATTTATGTGTGTTATTGTATTGCCTCTAACTGTTAGTTTTGCTTATGCTCAGTTGTCTGGCTTTGCTGTGTTTCTGCGTGTGGGCGTTGTTTATGCCTCTGCCAGTGGGCTTTGCTTATTCTCAGTGGGCTTTGCTTATTCTGATTTGAACAAGTCTTTTATTCCTCCGATGCTTCCCAGCAGGTTTGTGGCTTCATACGGCAGGTAAACGGTCTTTGTCTTGTCTCCTGCAGCAAGTTCCTGCATCATCTGTATGTATTTCTGCGCGAGCAGATAGTTTGCCGGATTGGTGCTCTTTCCCACTGCCTCGGTTATCTTTTCTATTGCCACAGCCTCGGCTTCGGCTTTTCTTATCTTTGCCTGTGCCTCACCTTCGGCGTTGAGTATTGCCATCTGCTTGTCGGCTTCAGCCTTGTTGATGATGGCGGTCTTTTCTCCTTCCGACTTCAGAATTGCCGCTGCTTTCTGTCCCTCGCTGGTGAGGATCGTGGCACGCTTGTTTCTTTCTGCCTGCATCTGCTTCTCCATTGCCTGCAGCACGCTCTCCGGAGGTGTGATGTCTTGCAGCTCCACTCTGTTCACCTTTATTCCCCATTTGTTGGTCGCGTCGTCTAGTACGGCGCGCAGCTTTGTGTTTATGGTGTCTCTGGATGTGAGCGTCTGGTCGAGTTCCAGTTCTCCGATGATGTTTCTCAGCGTTGTCTGCGTGAGTTTCTCTATGGCGTTCGGCAGGTTGCTGATTTCGTATACTGCCTTGAACGGGTCAACAATCTGGAAGTATAGTAGTGCGTTGATCTGCGTCTGCACGTTGTCTTTGGTTATCACGTTCTGCTTGTCGAAGTCGTACACCTGCTCTCTGAGGTCGATAGATGTGGCATACATGTATCTTCCTCTGCTCATGGTGATGATGGGTTTTGCCCTGTCGATGAACGGTATGATGATGTTTATGCCAGGCTTCAGCGTAGCGTAGTATCTTCCGAGTCTCTCTATGATTTTCGTTTCCGACTGTGGTATTATCACCAGGCTCTTCTTCACTAATATCAGTGCGCAAATCACTATTGCCACCAACACGTATAATCCGATGTTCATGATTGAGTATGTTTTATAGGTTTAACATTCTTTTTCCACAGTCAGTATTATGCTGTCCCTGTCTTTCACTATCACGTTCTGGCCCTCTTCGATGCAGCTTCCGTCTGCGGCTTGAGCCTTCCAGTCGTCGCCGTCGAGTGCCACTCTGCCAAATCCGTTTTCCACTATTGTCTGGCTCACCTTTGCCTTTCTTCCGATGAGTGCGTCGGCATTGCTCCGTCTCAGGGATTCTCTGGGATGCAGCTTCTTCATCAACGTGGGGCGTATGAAAAACAGGCTGAGCACCGATGCTGCTGCAAACACTGCCAGTCCGGCATAGAACGGCAGTCCGAATGCTGACAATACTGCAGAGCAGATCGCTCCGATGGCGAAACACATAATGAAGAAGTCACCGTTGGTGAGTTCCAGAATCAGGCAAACGATACATACCAGTGCCCACATTTGCCAAAGGTGTTGTGCAAAATAGTCTATCATATTATTTAAGTTAACGATTTATAAGTTTTCTGCCCTCCCCAAGGGGAGACGCAGACCACTCTTTCTGTTGTTTTGTTGGCAGCCTTTCTGTCTTGAAGTCAGCTGCTTCATAAGTCATTGATAAGCCGCATGTCTGCTTGAGCTTACGCTTACAAATTTACGTATTATTTACTTAACTTGCAACAAGTGGGTGTCAAAAAAAGCCACATTGGCATGAATTATTTTTCATATTGCTCTTTTTGCGCTATTATAGCGTGACGATTGTCCACATTTTCGCTGGCATTCATAATTCTCCCGAGCAGGAATTACAGTTCTTTTTTGTTGTACTTTCGTCATTCAGCGAGAAACAAGTTCCTCTTCGGGAATTTCGAGCTGTATTCTTTTCTCAGTTTCTCGAATAGTCTCATGGTGTCTTTCGAGAATCCATGTCCCTTCCACGTGCTCGTGTTGGTGATGAGAATCCAGCATTCCGTGTCAGGGTATCTTAGGATAATGGCGCTTGTACCCGATAGCGAGCCTGTCCTTATCCAAGGGCCGTTGGCTGGTGTGAAGTTCCATCCGATGGAGAAGTCGTAGTCCGGCATTTCACGTGTCATGAATTCTATTGCCCCTTTGCTCAGAATGTCTTTAGCTCCGGGCACGAGGTCTATCGCCGCCACGAACCGGCTCAGTTCAGCTGCCGAACCACACCACGCTCCTGCGCCTTGCAGCCGTGGAATGTCGTTCTCGCCGTAGCATTTCTCCACCATTCTTCCGCTGTTGTTGTATTCCAGCACAGGTTCCGATCCTTTGTGCATGTAGTATTTAACTTCGTTGCTCCTCCTGTCTTTTGGGTAGTTGCCGGCGATATGTAAGTCGAAGCATCCTGCGGGTCTGAATATGCTGTCGGTCATGAATTGCTCGTAGCTCATCCGCGTCTTCTTCTCTATTATCATCGAGAGCAGTGTGTAGCCCACGTTGGAATATCTTTTTGCCGTGCCTGGTGTGAAGCCTAACCTCCGCTTTAGCAGAATCTTCATAAGCGTCTTGTTGTCAGGAGCTTCCGTGAGTCTGTTCTGCATCATTATATAGCGTGTTGAGAACATGGGGTCGCCGGCTCCTGTTGTGAATCCGGCTTTGTGGCGGAGCAGCTGTTCCACTGTTATGTCGAAGTATCTCGGGTCCTTTATCACGTTTGTGAAAGCCGTGTCGTTGAGTATTCCTTTTGCTCCGAACACGTGTTCAGAGAGTTTTATCTTCTTGTCGTCGACAAGTTTCATTATTCCCACTGCCGTCAGCAACTTAGACACCGACGCCAGCCTCATGATGTTCGACGGCTGCATTTCCTGTCCTGCCTCTTTGTCCGCCCATCCGAAGCCTTTGGCATAGAGTAGCGAGTCGCCCCTGGATACTGCTATCTGTGCGCCGTTCAGTTCCCATCTCTCGAAATACCTCTTTAGTTCCTTCTCCATTCCCTCCAGTGCTGGGGCGTCCGACATGCAGTTTGTCAGCGTGTCGTTGAGGTGTGTCTGTGGTATTTCTTCCTTTTCGGGCTCTTGGTGAGAATAGCTACTGCAGTCGGTCATCGATAGTGTTATAGCGGAACATATTCCTATGAATCCGGCTACGAGCATTGCCACTCTCTTCTTTCTGTATCTCACTTTTTTCTTTTTCCTCTTTCCGTTGTGATAATATGTATTTGTCATTTCTGATTCTGGTTGTTTGCGACTGTTTATCAGGTATTATGCTGGAGTAGTTTTCTTATTTTACCACTTTCAGCCGTGCGAATTTTACGAGCAGTTGCTTGGTTCCCAAGTTGTTGAATCTCACTGTGGCCTTGCAGTTTTCTCCTGTTCCTTCTATTCTCTCTATCGTACCCAAGCCGAAGCGTGAATGCTCCACCAGGGCTCCCTCTCTCAGCTCTCCACCTGGCGTTGTCACCTGCGATAGGGCAGGGGCGTTGTTCTGTGTCGTTTGTGAGGTGTTGGCATAAGGGCTGCCGTATGCCGAAGTTGCGTTGCCGGAACTTATCCTCTTGTATTTTCCGAAGCTGTTAGGGGCGCCGTTTGTTGTGCTGCTGCCGTTTTCTCTCTTCGAGTATATGTTTACCGCCTGCCTTCTGCCGAAGAATGCGCTGCGGCTCTCGCCGTATGGGGCGCTGGAACTCTTTGTTCCGTATGATGATGCGGGCGATGATGTGAATCCTGTGCCGTTCGTCATGTCGTTCACCAACAGCAGACTGCGGTCTATGTCTCTGATGAATCTGCTCGGTGTGTCGAATTCCATCTTTCCGTAGCGGTATCTGTTTCTTGCGCATGATAGGGTGCAGCTTTTCTCCGCCCTTGTGATAGCCACGTATAGTAGTCGGCGCTCTTCTTCCAGTTCCCGCTGTGAGTTCAGCGCCATGGGGCTCGGGAATATGTTCTCTTCCAGTCCCACTATGAACACGTGTGGGAATTCCAGTCCCTTGGCGCTGTGTATCGTCATCAGGTTCACTTTCTTCTGCGTGTCGTCTTCTGAGCTTTCCAGATCAGTAAGAAGCGACACCTCCTGCAGGAAGTCTGTGATGAGAATGTTTCGCTGCTGTTCGGCATCGTCTTTGCGGCTTTCCACAAAGTCTTGCAGACTGTTCAGGAATTCCTCCAGGTTCTCCTGTCTGGCGATGCTCTCCGGTTCTTTGTCAGCATATAGTTCGGCAGCTATTCCGCTCTCCTTTATTATGTCGTAGCCCAGTGAGTATGCGTCGTCGGTCTGTATTCTTTCTATGAATGAAGCGATGAGCTGCCTAAAGGCCTCAGTCTTCTTCAGCGTTGCCGCTCCCAGGTTGAGTCCCGAATGCTGTGGCGCATTTATCACGCTCCAGAGGCTTGTGCCTGCGGTGGCTGCCGCTGCCGTTATCTTCTGCATCGTAGTGTTTCCGATACCCCTTGCCGGATAGTTTATCACCCTCTTGAGCGCTTCTTCGTCGTCGGGGTTTGCCACGAGTCTGAAGTATGCTATCACGTCTTTTATCTCCTTTCGCTGATAGAAGCTCAGTCCGCCGTAGATTTTGTATGGCATACTGCTTTTCCTGAGCGCCTCCTCAAACGACCGGCTTTGTGCGTTGGTTCTGTATAGAATGGCGAATTCGTTGTAGTCGCATCCTTGCTTTTTCATTGTGCGCTTTATCTCGCTGCATACTATCGACGCCTCTTCCTTGTCGCTGTATGCCATATTGAGCAGCAGCTTCTCTCCCTCGTCGTTTTCGCTGAACACGTCTTTCTTTATCTGTCTCATGTTGTGGCGTATCAGGCTGTTTGCCGCTGCCACTATTCTCTTCGTGCTGCGGTAGTTCTGTTCCAGCTTGAACACCTTTGTGCCCTTGAACGCCGTTTCGAATCCGAGCATGTTGTCGATGTTTGCCCCTCTGAAGGCGTAGATGCTCTGTGCGTCGTCACCCACGGCACATATCCTGTTGTGTCTACTTGCCAGCAGCGCCACGATTTTCTGTTGCACGGCATTGGTGTCCTGATACTCGTCCACGAGGATGTATTCGAATGCCGTGGCGTATTTTTCCAGCACGTCAGGGTTTTCCTGCAGCAGCAGATATGTGTTGGTGAGCAGGTCGTCGAAGTCCATGGCGTTTGCCATTCTGCATCTTTCGCTATATGCCTTGTACACTTTTGCCACATCGGGCATGTGTGTCTCGAAGTCTCTCGTCATGATAGCCCTGTCGTTGGCGTAGTCGTCGGGCGTTATTATGTTGTTTTTCGCCATGTTTATCCTCGAAGCCACTGTTGATGGCTTATACACCTTGTCGTTGAGTCCGAGTTCTTTTATTATGGCTTTGATGAGGCTCTTCTGGTCGGCATCGTCGTAGATGGTGAAGTTCTGGCTGTATCCAATTCTTTCCGCCTCTACGCGGAGTATTCTTGAAAACACGCTGTGGAAAGTTCCCATCCTGATGTATTGCGCCCTGTTATCGCCAGCTATTGCATTTATTCTTTGGCGCATTTCGTTTGCCGCCTTGTTCGTGAAGGTCAGCGCAAGGATGTTCCATGGCATGATGCCCTTTTCGAGCAGATATGCCACTTTGTATGTCAGCACGCGCGTCTTTCCCGAACCTGCTCCGGCTATTACCAGTGACGGTCCGTCGCAGTATTCCACTGCCGCTCTTTGGCTGTCGTTCAATTCGTGGGTCATTTCTTCTTTTCGTTGATGGGTTTTCGTTGTTGAAACTTGTTGAGTGCCGTGTGTGCTTTATCTTTTTCTGTTGCGGTAGATTCCTCCGCTTGATGTTTCGGGGTTGATGTCTTCTCCCTCTTTTGGGAACGACGGTATGAATTTCATCTGCTGCTCTATTTGGCTGCGCCTTTTCCTCATGTATGGTCCAGGGTCTTTAGAGCTGAATTTCCTCGGGTTGGGCAGCGTTGCCGCTATCAGCGCACAGTCAGCCCTGCTCAGGTCGGCGGCAGTGGTCTGGAAGTTGTCCGTCGCCACGGCGTCTACTCCGTATATTCCGTCGCCCATCTCTATGGAGTTCAGATACACTTCCATTATCCTCTGCTTGCTCCACATGAATTCTATGAGCACCGTGAAGTATGCTTCGAATCCCTTTCTCACCCACGAGCGCCCTGGCCAAAGGAACACGTTTTTGGCTGTCTGCTGGCTTATTGTGCTTGCTCCGTGCTTCTTCTTGTTCGAGAGGTTGTGTATTGCAGCCTGCTCAATGGCTTTGTAGTCGAACCCGTGGTGTAGCAGGAATCTTTGGTCTTCGCTTGCCATCACAGCCACGGGCATGTGTGGCGATATCTTGTCGATAGACACCCAGTGGTGGTGCATCTTCATTGTTTCGCCTTCTGCTGCCTGCTGGAAACATCTGATGAACATCAGTGGAGTGTAGTATACGGGCAGGAACCTGTATAGCACTACAACAAGAATGGTGGAGCCGAAGAATGCTACCACCACCCATCGTATTATCTTGGTAATAATACCCAGTTTTTTCATTTTTCTTGTTTTGTTGACGAGTAAACGAAGGAAACTCTCATAGTCCTATCTATTATAGGTTTCCGTTTATTTCAGTGTTCCCTGCTGTGCTTCCTTCACCATTTCCTCGCTTGCATACATGTATATTTCCACGCGGCGGTTCTGCTGCTGTCCCTGTTTTGTCTCGTTTGAAGCTACAGGCGCTGTGCTTCCTTTTCCGGTGATGTTCTTGAACTGTGAAGCTGTCACTCCGTTGCTCTTCATGAAGTTGACCACCGACTGTGCACGGCTTTCAGACAGCGCCATGTTCTTGTTGTCGCTCTCTGCGGCTGTGCAGTTTCTCCATCCCTGGTTGTCGGTGTGTCCGTATACGTCGATTGCGCAGGTGTTGTATTTCTTCATCAGGTTTGCCAGATCTGTCAGGTTTGTCTTGCTTGCCTGGCTCAGGTCAGCTGAACTTGTCTGGAAGAGCAGTCCGGAGTCGAATGTTATCTTCACCGCTTTTAGTCCGTTGGCGTCGGTCACTTCCTCCACCTTTGCATTGTTCAGTTCCGCCTCGGCTTCAGCCTTCACTTTGTCCATGTGCTTGCCTATGAGCGCTCCGGCTCCTGTTCCCACGGCAGCTCCCAGCGCAGCTCCCACTGCGGTGTTGCCAGCCACTTTTCCGATTATCGCTCCCACGAGGGCTCCGCCTCCTGCTCCGATTAGTGCTCCGTTGCCTGTATTGTTTCCGCAGCTCACGATTGCCGCTGCACATAGTCCGATTGTCGCTACTTTGATTTTGTCCATTGTCGTATTATTTAGTCGTTATTCTTTGTCCTTGCAAATATATGGATTATTTTTCAATTCCAAGAATGTTGAATGTATAATTTTTCTAAACGTCCGTCTTCTCTTTCTTTGGTTCCTCCAATTGATATTTGGGTGAAAATGTTGCATTGTTGCATGTTGCATTAAGCACTTTCCAAGGTATTAGAAAAATATTTTGGGAAATGTTTGTATATAAATAAAGGCATCCGCATGTCGGAAAGACCTTAATGCAACATGCAACAATGCAACAAATCCGGCATACAAGGGCGCCGGAGTCATTGCTGGCCGTTTCCGTCGGGCAGACGTTTGTCGTGCAGTTCTCTCTTCCATACTGCCGTTTTGCAGATGCCAAATGGCTCAAATAAAATCGTAAACATCCCGTTTGCATTGCGGAAATGGGCGTGTTTTATCTCACGGTGATGTGGAAGCACCCCTGCTTCACCTCATATTTAATATAGCAGCGGTTTGCTACGCGCATGTCGCGCAGCACCTCGCTGAGCACCCATTTCAGGGTGTCGTTGCTCGTGGCCTTCATTTGTTTCCCTTCCGGGTCGTTCACCCTCGTGTAGCGGTTGTAGCAAATGTCGAATGTGGTGCCGTAGAGATGGCATGAGTTCTCTGTGGCGTTTCTGTTGGTGGTCCTGAGCCTCTCCACGTCTTCGCGCGTCCTCAATACGCTTGTCACGATACATTTGTGCAGCGGGATTCCCTTGATTGCCAGACTGTCCATAAACGACTGTCCGATGTCGCCCAGCAGGTTTGCGGCTCGTGGCACGAGATATGGCGTACTTCTCTTCAGCTTGTCGACGCAGAAGAACGGGTTGGCTCCGATATACACCAGTTCCTTGTGTCTCTTCTCGGCGTCGGCCCTGTTCAATACCGGTTTCACGCCATGCTCCTTGGCAGAGGCGAGCTGCACGTTGTTGCTGTCGGGGAAGGCGTCGCAGAAGCGCGGTACGCTGTATATGCGGTTCTTCACGATGTTTCCCTTTTTGTCGAAGAAACGTATTTCAGCCTTGACGCCCTTCTCTACGTCGTCGGCAAGAGCCGTTGCCGTCGGTATGGCGAGAGTGTCGCCCGGCATCATCTCCTCTTTGCTTCCGCCTTCCGCTATTTTCGGAGATGTGCAGCGGATGATGGCAAGCACGGCCACGATGGTGAAGAATGCGAGGATATATTGTTTCTTTGTAATTTTCATGTCTTGCATTATGTAGTTCTTTTTTGCTGGCTTTTCCAGCTCGTCAACTTTTAATTTTGCAAAGGTAATGGAAATTTGTCGTTTAATATGTCGGCGGATGATAAAAATGTTGTAACTTTGCGGAACATTTCATAAAATTTATATAGGTGATAGAAAAGCATATCGTTTTGGAAGACATAGATCCCGTGGTGTTCTACGGCAGCAACAACGTTCATCTTCAGATGATAAGGTCGTTGTTCCCCAAGCTGCGTCTGTTGGCCCGGGACAATGTGGTGAGAGTGTTGGGCGACGAAGAGCAGATGGCAGCATTCGAGGAAGTGGCAGAGAAGATACGTCTTCACATCCTAAAATACAATTCCATCGCCGAAGCAGACATCCTGAATATCGTGAAGGGCAGACCTGCCGCCGACGACTCTTCCTCGGGTGTGGTGGTCTACAACATTTCCGGCAAGCCCATCAAGAGCCGCAGCGCCAACCAGCAGCAGCTCGTGGAAGCCTTCGAGAAGAGCGACATGATCTTCGCCGTGGGTCCTGCCGGCACCGGCAAGACCTATCTCAGCATCGCGCTCGCCGTAAGGGCACTCAAGGAGAAGAACGTGAAGAAGATAATCCTGTCGCGCCCCGCCGTGGAGGCAGGCGAGAAGCTCGGATTCCTGCCGGGCGACATGAAAGACAAGATAGACCCCTATCTGCAGCCCCTCTACGATGCGCTCGAAGACATGATACCCGCCGTGAAGCTCCAGGAGATGATGGAGAAACACGTGATACAGATAGCCCCGCTCGCCTTCATGCGAGGCAGGACGCTCAACGACGCCGTGGTGATACTCGATGAGGCGCAGAACACCACCTCGGCACAGCTCCGCATGTTTCTCACCCGCATGGGATGGAACGCCAAGATGATAATCACCGGTGACATGACGCAGGTGGACCTGCCGCGCGGCACGCAGAGCGGACTGCGCGAGGCGCTCGGTATCCTGGGCGGGGTGGAAGGTATTTCGGTGGTCAACCTGACACAGACCGACATTGTGCGCCACAAGCTAGTCACCAAGATAGTAAAGGCATACGAGAAATTCGACAAATCGAAGAAAGAATGATGATTTTTCAACTGCAATGTTGTCCGTTATGTTTAAAATAACTACATTTGCAGGCAATTATCACTTTGGCGATAACGACAAAGATTTATCTGACTTTTAATAAACATAAAGTAATGAAAGCATTAACAAACACTGATTTTCATTTTGAAGGACAAAAGAGCGTATATCATGGAAAAGTACGCGACGTTTACAACATCGGTGACGACCTCATCGTGATGGTCGCCACAGACAGAATCTCTGCTTTTGACGTAGTACTGCCAAAGGGAATCCCTTTCAAAGGTCAGGTGCTCAACCAAATTGCAGCAAAATTCCTTGACCATACAAACGACATCTGTCCAAACTGGAAATTGGCGACTCCAGACCCACAGGTCACCGTCGGTCTGAAGTGTGAAGGCTTCAGAGTGGAGATGATCATACGTTCCATCCTCACTGGTTCGGCATGGCGCGAATACCAGAAAGGCTGCCGCGAACTGTGCGGAGTGAAACTCCCCGACGGAATGAAAGAGAACCAGCGCTTCCCGGAGCCTATCATCACACCGACCACTAAGGCCGACGAGGGACACGACATGAACATCTCAAAGGAGGAAATCATCGCCCAGGGTATTGTTAGCGCAGAAGATTACGCCGTGATGGAAGACTATACGAGAAAGATCTTCGCCCGCGGACAGGAAATCGCAGCCCAGCACGGACTTATCCTCGTTGACACCAAATACGAGTTCGGAAAACGCGACGGCAAGGTCTACCTGATCGACGAAATACATACGCCAGACTCAAGCCGCTATTTCTATGCCGACGGATACGAGGAGAAATTCGCAAATGGCGAACCGCAGAAGCAGCTCTCGAAAGAGTTCGTACGCCAGTGGCTTATCGAACACAACTTCATGAACGAGCCGGGACAGGTGATGCCTGAAATCACCGACGAATACGCTGAGAGCGTGAGTGACAGATACATCGAGCTCTACGAGCACATCACAGGCGAGAAGTTCGACAAGGCTGCCGAGACAGGCGACATCGCGGCACGAATAGAGCGCAACGTTGCAGAGTGGCTCGCTGCATACAAGAAATAACATACACATCCCCCAAATACCACACGCGTCAAAAATATAATGTACGGACAGGAAAAGATAAACCCATACGAGCAGAGCGGTCAGAAGACAGCGCAAGTCGAGCAGATGTTCGATGCCGTGGCACATTCCTATGACACGCTGAACCACCGTCTCTCCTTCTGCATAGACAAGTATTGGAGAAACCACGTGGTCAGGAAACTGCAGGCTGTCCGTTCCGCTGACTCTGTACTCGACGTGGCGACAGGCACCGGCGACCTCGCCATACTGGAAGCCAGGAAACTCAAACCGGGCAAAGTGGTGGGTATCGATATCTCAGAGGGCATGATGCAGGTGGGAAGAGAAAAAGTGAAAGCGGCAGCCCTGCAGGATGTGATAAGTTTCCAGAGAGAAGACTGCCTCTCGATGACATTCCCAGACGCAAGCTTCGACGTGGTCACGGCAGCATTCGGCATACGGAACTTCCAGGACCTCGAAGCTGGACTGAGAGAGATGTACAGAGTGCTCAAGCCCGGAGGCACACTCTGCGTGATAGAGCTCACAAGACCCGTACACTTCCCCGTGAAGCAGCTCTTCACGCTATACTCACACACGCTACTCCCCCTCTACGGGCGTATGATATCAAGAGACAAGAGCGCATACAAGTATCTCATAGCCACCATAGAAGCCTTTCCGCAAGGAGAGGTGATGGTGGAAATACTGAAGAAAACAGGATTCAGCACCGCCGGTTTCAAACGTCTTACGTTTGGAATCTGCACATGTTATACAGCAATAAAATAAAATAATAATGACTTATGGACAAGTATGGACTAATCGGTTATCCTCTCGTGCATTCATTCTCCAAGAGCTTCTTCAACGAGAAATTCCAGAATGAAGACATAGACGCAGAGTATATAAACTTCGAGATCAAGACAATCGATGACCTGCCCGAGGTGCTGGCGACGAATCCTGAACTCAAGGGACTCAACGTCACGATACCCTACAAAGAGAAGGTGTTGAGCTTCCTCGACTATGTCAGCGTGGAGGCAAGAGCCATAGGCGCCGTCAATGTGATACGGGTGGAGAGCAAAGGCGACGACACATTCCTCAGGGGATACAACAGTGATGTCATCGGCTTCACGAAGAGCATAGAGCCGCTGTTGGAAAGCCACCACAAAAAAGCCCTCATACTCGGCACAGGAGGAGCGTCGAAAGCCGTAAACTACGGACTGAAGTCATTGGGGCTGGAAACGCTGCTCGTAAGCCGTTTCGAACGCCCGGGAACAATACAATATAAAGATGTGACACCTGAGGTGGTGAAGGAATACAACGTGATAGTGAACTGCACACCATGCGGACTCTATCCCCACACCGATGAATGCCCGGACCTGCCATACGAAGCCATGGACAGCCACAACCTGCTCTACGACTTGCTCTACAACCCCGACGAAACACTCTTTATGAAGAAAGGTAAAGAACAAGGGGCAATGACGAAGAACGGACTGGAAATGCTGCTCCTGCAGGCTTTCGCAAGCTGGGACTTCTGGCATGGCAAAGACAAAGTGTGAGAACAGGCTAAGTTCCATTTATTAAGCAAATATAAAACAAGAACAAGATGGATAAATCAAACAGGTATATGATGCGTGGCGTGAGCGCAGCAAAAGAAGACGTGCACAACGCCATAAAGAATATCGACAAAGGAATATTCCCGCAGGCTTTCTGCAAGATAATACCCGACGTGCTCGGAGGCGACCCCGAATACTGCAATATCATGCACGCTGACGGAGCCGGCACAAAATCATCGCTTGCGTATATGTACTGGAAGGAGACCGGCGACCTCTCTGTATGGAAAGGCATAGCCCAGGACGCCATCGTAATGAACACCGATGACCTGCTCTGCGTGGGAGCCGTGGACAACATCCTCGTATCTTCAACCATAGGCAGAAACAAAATGCTTGTGCCGGGAGAAGTAATTTCGGCAATCATCAACGGTACAGACGAACTTCTCCAGCAGATGCGCGAGATGGGAATAGGAATATATCCTACAGGAGGTGAGACTGCAGACGTGGGCGACCTCGTCAGGACCATCATCGTGGACTCTACCGTGACCTGCAGAATGAAGCGCAGCGACGTGATAGACAACGCAAACATACGTCCGGGCGATGTAATCGTAGGATTGTCATCATGCGGACAGGCTACATACGAAACCTCATACAACGGAGGAATGGGAAGCAACGGACTGACCAGCGCACGTCACGACGTGTTCTCAAAATACCTGGCAGAGAAATATCCGGAAAGCTACGACCACGCCGTTCCTGAAGAACTGGTATACAGTGGCGCAAAGCGACTCGACGACGAAGTGGAGGGTAGTCCGGTGAATGCCGGAAAACTAGTGCTCTCGCCAACACGTACCTATGCCCCAGTGATAAAGAGACTGCTCGACGAGCTGAGGCCGGAAATCCACGGAATGGTGCATTGTACGGGAGGAGCGCAGACAAAGGTGCTACATTTCGTGAATGACAACTGTAAGGTGGTGAAAGACAACATGTTCCCAGTGCCACCACTTTTCAAGACCATTCAGCAGCAGAGCGGCACCGACTGGAAGGAAATGTACAAAGTGTTCAACATGGGACACCGCATGGAAATCTATGTGCGACCAGAAATTGCCGACAAGGTGATAGAGCTGAGCAAGAGCTTCAACATCGATGCACAGATAGTAGGACACATAGAGGAAGGCAAGAAGAGCCTTACCATCAAGTCGGAATTCGGAGTATTTGAGTATTGATAGTAAGTTGACAAGTAAACGAGTTGACGAGTAAACAAGTAAACGAGTTGACAAGTTACGGAATAGATAAGTAGAAAGGCAGACGAGTTGACAAGGAGGTTCCTATTGACTGCTGACAGCAATCAGAAGCGGCAAAACTCCTCGTCAACTCGTCAACTTTTTAAAACCACATCCATCATGTTTCAGAATTTTATATCACAGTATCTTGCAACTACCGGCTATCTCGAATTCCAGCCCAAGGCGGTAATGTTCGACATGGACGGCGTAATCTACGACAGCATGCCATACCATGCCCGCAGTTGGCACACCGCCATGCAGTCAATAGGCATAGAAATGCCGCCAGAAGACGCATACCGCTACGAGGGGATGAGGGGAGTGGAAACCATACAGCAGCTCTTCAGTAAGCAGCGCAGCGAGAACATATCAGAAAAGGAAGCCCAAAAAATATATAAACTAAAATCGGATGCTTTCAACGCCTGTCCCACACCATCGCTGATGCCAGGCATTAAAGAACTTATGGAAAAGGTAAAAGCCTCTGGGCTGAAGATCGTGATAGTGACTGGCAGTGCGCAGCACACACTCCTCGACAAACTCGACCGCGACCTCAAGGGACTTGTAAACCGCGACCTCGTAGTATGTGCAAATGATGTGGAGAAAGGCAAGCCAGATCCAGAACCTTATCTGAAAGGACTGCAGAAGGCAGGAGTAGAACCATGGCAGGCCATAGTGGTGGAAAACGCCCCACTCGGAGTACGTGCAGCAGTGGCAGCCCATGTGTTCACCATTGCCGTAAACACAGGTCCATTGCGCGACTCCATACTGCTGGCAGAAGGGGCAAACATGATATTCCCATCCGTCGCAGCTCTCGCCGGCGAATTCAGACTGGAATAGCAGACAAGTTGGCACACATCCCGGCAACGCTCAGTGAAAACCTTCCTCAACAAAAAAATACCAAATCTTGCCCATATAGAGAAAAAGGATTAACTTTGCAGAATTATTGCGCTTATGCAAAAGCAAAGAAGAAATAGCGGCAATGGATTAGGAAGCAAACAACAAGAAAATAAAGCAAACAAAACGACATAATATATGGAATTAGCAAGCAAATACGATCCACAAAGCGTGGAGTCGAAATGGTATGAATATTGGCTTGACAACAAACTGTTTAGCAGCAAGCCTGACGGAAGAGAACCATACACAGTGGTAATACCTCCACCAAACGTGACAGGAGTACTACACATGGGACACATGCTCAACAACACCATACAGGATATCCTGGTGAGAAGGGCACGTATGGAAGGCAAGAACGCATGCTGGGTGCCTGGCACCGACCACGCCTCTATCGCTACAGAGGCAAAGGTGGTGAATAAACTTGCTCAGGAAGGCATAAAGAAAACCGACCTTACACGCGACGAGTTCCTCAAGCACGCATGGGCATGGACAGAAGAGCACGGAGGAATAATCCTGAAGCAGCTCAGAAAGCTCGGTGCTAGCTGCGATTGGGACCGCACAGCTTTCACAATGGACGAGACCCGTTCGAAGAGCGTGATAAAAGTATTCTGCGACCTCTACAACAAAGGACTCATCTACCGCGGAGCAAGAATGGTGAACTGGGACCCACAGGCACAGACCGCACTTTCAGACGAAGAGGTGGTGTACAAAGACGAACACTCGAAACTCTACTATCTGAAATACAGAGTGGTTGAAAGCGACGTGGAGAGAAAGAGCGAAGGCAACGTGATGCACAAAGACGAGAAAGGCTACTACGCTGTGGTTGCCACAACGCGCCCTGAAACAATCATGGGTGACACGGCAATGTGTATAAATCCAGACGATGAGAAAAACACATGGCTCAAAGGAAAGCACGTGATAGTGCCGCTGGTGGGAAGAGAAATACCTGTAGTTGAAGACGGTTACGTTGACATAGAGTTTGGTACGGGCTGTCTGAAAGTGACTCCTGCCCACGATATCAACGACCATGCCCTCGGACTGAAACACAACCTCGAGACCATCGACATATTCAACGATAACGGCACAATAAGCGAGGCCGCAGGAATGTATGTGGGCATGGACCGTATGGACGTGCGCAAGCAGATAGAGAAAGACCTCAAGGAGGCTGGACTCATGGAGAAAGTTGAAGACTACAACAACAAAGTGGGCTTCTCTGAACGTACCAACGTGCCAATCGAACCTAAGCTCAGCACACAGTGGTTCCTGTCTATGCAGCACTTCGCCGACGAGGCGCTGCCACCAGTGATGGACGACGAGATAATGTTCTATCCGTCAAAATATAAGAACACATACAGACATTGGCTGGAAAACATCAAAGACTGGTGTATCAGCCGACAGCTATGGTGGGGACACCGTATCCCGGCATATTATTACACTACGGAAGAAGGCAAGAAAGACGTGGTGGTGGCTGAGACAGCAGAACTGGCTTTGGAAGAGGCGCGCAAGAAAAATGCCAACCTCAGTGCCGGCGACCTGGAGCAAGATAGCGACTGCCTTGATACATGGTTCTCTTCATGGCTGTGGCCAATCTCTCTGTTCAACGGAATTCTCGATCCCGACAACGAAGAAATGAAATACTACTATCCAACCAGTGACCTCGTTACTGGTCCGGATATCATCTTCTTCTGGGTGGCACGTATGATTATGGCTGGTTATGAGTATAAGGGAAAGATGCCATTTAAACATGTATACTTCACGGGTATCGTGCGCGACAAACTCGGACGCAAGATGTCGAAGAGCCTCGGAAACTCACCAGATCCATTGGTACTGATAGACAAATACGGAGCCGATGGAGTACGCATGGGAATGATGCTCTCTGCACCGGCAGGAAACGATATCCTCTTCGATGAGAGCCTCTGTGAACAGGGACGAAACTTCAACAACAAGATATGGAACGCATTCCGTCTCGTGGAGGGATGGGAAGTGGCAGATGGCACTCAGCCAGAGGCAAACAAGATTGCTGTGGAGTGGTTCAATGCCAAGCTGCGTCAGGCAAATGCCGAAATAGACGACCTGTTCAAGAAATACCGTATCTCAGAAGCTCTGATGACAGTCTACAAACTTTTCTGGGACGAGTTCTCAAGCTGGTATCTGGAGATGGTGAAGCCGGCATATGGTCAGCCTATCAACAAAACCACATATGAAGCAACACTCAAGTTCTTTGAAAATCTGCTTAAGATGCTCCATCCGTTCATGCCGTTCATCACAGAGGAACTGTGGCAGCACATTTACGAGAGAAAGGACGGAGAGTCAATTATGCGCGACAAACTGGAAATCTCAGCTCCTACAGGCGAAGACATGAAACTTATCGAAGACATCGAGAGCGTGAAGCAGATCGTGGCAGGAGTGAGAACAGTGCGCAACCAGAAAAACATCGCCAACAAAGAGACACTCTCGTTGCAATGTGTAGGTGAAAACGCTTTGAAAGACTACGACAGCGTGGTTGGCAAGATGGCCAACCTGACGAGCATCGACGTCGTGACAGAGAAGGACTGTACTGCAGCAGCCTTCATGGTGGGCACGCTGGAATATGCAGTGCCGTTGGGCGACATGATAGACGTGGCTGCCGAGATAGAGAAGATGGAGGCACAGCTGAAACATCTCGAAGGCTTCCTCGCCGGAGTTTCCAAGAAACTCTCAAATGAGCGATTCGTTGCCAACGCACCGGAAGCAGTGGTGGCTCTTGAGCGTAAGAAGCAGAGCGACAGCATGGAGAAGATTGCTGCGCTGAAGGAGAGCATAAGCTCACTAAAAGCACAGAAATAACAGTCATGGCTTGACTGTTTTGACAATGACAAAAGTGTATAAATGATTGAAGGACAGGTTGTTTAGACTTGTCCTTCAAACATTTAGAGTATACTATGCTTCACTCGTCAACTTATTTCTACACAAATACAATAATTTGGCTTTCCTTTCGTTAAATATATCATATGAAGAAGATAATTATACTCTCGATATTAATCTGTTTTGTGTGCATAAGCGCATTCTCGCAGACCTTCACCCTACAGGGAAGAGTGACCGACAGCAACAACAATCCCGTGGAACTTGCCACAGTGGCAGTGGTGAAACAGGGGAGAGTGACGCTTACGAACCTGAAGGGTGAGTTCTCACTGCATCTCAACTCCGCAGACAGCGTGGTGGTGAGATTCTCTATGGTGGGCTACAAAACCAAAACACGCGTGCTGCGCAAACCTAAAGGAAAGCAGACTTTACTCATACAACTCTTCGACGACAACAACGAATTGGGCGAGGTGACAATCACGGAGAAGAGAAGACAAACCGGCACTACTGAGCAACTCGACGTGAAGAATGCGACGAATACACCGTCGGCAACCGGAAATGCTGTGGAAGAACTCATACAGCAGCAGGCGGGAGTGTCAACCCATAGTGAGCTTTCGTCGCAATACAATGTAAGAGGAGGTAGCTTCGACGAAAACAGCGTATATATAAATGGTGTGGAAATATACCGCCCGTTCCTCGTGAGAAGCGGACAACAGGAAGGACTCTCAATCATCAACCCCGACATGGTGAAGAGCATCGGTTTCAGTTCCGGAGGCTTTGAGGCTAAATATGGAGACAAAATGTCGTCAGCACTCGACATCACATACAAACAACCCAAGAAATTCGAAGCCAAGGTCACTGCCAGCATGCTCGGCGCATCGGCATACGTGGGATTCAGCAACAAGAAATTCTCATGGAGCAATGGTCTGAGATACAAGACAAACAAATACCTGCTCGGTTCGCTTGAAACTAAAGGAGAGTATAGTCCGAGTTTCCTTGATTATCAGACTTATCTCACATATAAGCCCAACAAACGATGGGAGATAGAATTTATGGGCGATATCTCTGACAATCACTACAATTTCACACCTTCTGACAGAGAAACCAACTTCGGAACGATGGAGAACGTAAAATCATTCAAAGTATATTTCGACGGTAAGGAAAAAGACCTTTTCCGTACTTACTTTGGCACATTTACAATCACAAGACTATTTGGCGAAAAAACACGACTGTCGCTCATCGGTTCTGCATACAGTACCAATGAGCAGGAAAAATACGACATACAGGGACAATATTGGCTTACACAGACGGAAACGAGCGAGAATCTCGGAGTGGGCACATATATGGAACATGCACGCAACTATCTGAAAGCCAATGTGAAAAGTCTGAAGTTGGCTTTCTCTCACAAGGCAAAACGCCACGAAATACTCGCCGGACTGGCATACAAAATTGAACACGTGGACGAATATAGCAAGGAATATGAAATGCGAGACTCCAGCGGATATAATATCCCACACACCGGTGAAGACATGAAGATGATTTATTCGCTTAATGCCCGAAACAAACTTAACGCAAACAGACTGGAGGCTTATGCTCAGGATACATATAAATTCATGAGTCCAGGACAGCATACGTTCTTCACACTGAACTATGGTATAAGGTTTAGTCACTGGAACTTCAACCGTGAGACGATAATCAGTCCGAGACTCTCGCTGAGCATAGTTCCGCCTTTCAACAATGACGTGACATTCAGGTTTGCAACAGGATTATACTATCAGGCACCATTCTTCAAGGAACTAAGAGACACCACTACAGTGGAGGGGACAACATACGCCACTCTAAACAAGAAGATAAAAAGCCAGAGGTCTATACACTTTATCGCTGCCTACGACTATAAATTCAAACTCAATGACAGACCATACAAATTCACAGCCGAAGCTTACTTCAAGGCACTTGGCAACATCGTGCCATACAGCGTGAACAACGTGAAGATAGTATACGACGCAAGCCAGCAATGCAGTGGACATGCTCTCGGACTTGACATGAAGCTATATGGCGAGTTTGTGCCTGGTGCAGACTCATGGGTGAGCCTGTCGGTGATGAGTACCAAGATAAATCTGAAAGGCAAGAGTATACCTATGCCAACAGACCAAAGGTATTCTTTAAACCTTTATTTCACCGACTATTTCCCTGGAACAGACAAGTGGAGAATGTCGCTCAAACTGGCGTTTGCAGACGGTCTGCCCTTCGGTCCTCCACACAGAGATCTCTCGCAGCAGCAGTTCAGGGCTCCTGCATACAAGCGTGCTGACATCGGCATGAGCTACAGACTTTTCGACAGAGAGAAGAGCGACAAAAAGAAATCTGTATTCAAGAACGTATGGCTGGGCATCGACTGTCTCAACTTGTTTGGTATAAACAACGTGAACTCTTACTATTGGATAACGGATGTGACCAATCAGCAGTATGCCGTGCCAAACTATCTTACTGGAAGGCAGATAAACGCAAGGGTGTCAGTTGAGTTCTGACGCTACTTGCTCTGCAGAATTCTTCACTTCAGCAGTATAACATTCATCAGATAGGGGATGTCTGTTTTTCAGTTGAAAAATACCTAAAAATGATTATTGCAGGATTGCAAAATAATAATTTACTTTGCATGCTGAATATAAAGGAAGTGGAAGATGAAGAGTCAAAAACTATATGAAGCCGATGATAAGCTTATCGTGCTTATCAGAGACAACTATAACGTACTGCAAAGTCTTGGCAGTTTTGGTATTAATCTTGGCTTTGGAGACAAGACCGTGAATGAGGTGTGCGAGGCGCAAGGTGTTGATACTTACACATTTCTGGCAATCGTTAATCTCGTCATTAATGGCTACAAGGCCTTCGATGACTTCTCGAGATTGTCTATACCTACTATCATGCATTATCTTCATGCCAGCCATGAGTATTATCTTGATTTCCAGTTGCCTTTTATACGTAAGGAACTCGTAGAAGCATTAGACGAGAAGGACAATCTCGCTCGTCTGATACTCAAATTATATGATGAGTATGCCGAAGAAATCAAGAAGCACATGAAGTATGAGGAGAAATTCCTTTTCCCATACGTGGAGTCGCTTCTCGACAAACAACCGCTGCCAAACTATGACATTGATACATTTTCAAAACATCATGGTCAGACTGACCAGAAATTGCGAGAACTGAAAAACATCATAATCAAATATCTGCCTAGCGATGGATTGCGCAATAACCAGCTGTCTGCCACTCTCTGTGATATTTATAATAACGAGGAGTGGCTTGCCAAACATTCTGACGTGGAAGAAGAAATAATGATTCCTGCCATCCGTACGCTTGAGAAGAAATTGAAACAGAATGATGTGTCTGCAAAAATTTCAAGCATGATAAACACTAACCCTGGAAATCAGGACGCATTGAGCGAGCGCGAGAAAGAGGTGATAGTGAGTCTGGTGCAGGGAATGACTAATAAGGAAATTGCAAACCATTTGTGCATTGCCCCCAACACCGTCATTACCCATCGTCGGAACATTGCGAGGAAGTTGCAGATCCACACCCCAGCCGGTCTTACCATCTATGCCATCGTGACAAATCTGGTGGATATATCTTCTGTTGAAATCTGATTATCCGAATAGATGTCTTAGGGCTTCTTCTACTTTTCTTACAGGAATGATGTTTATCCCTTTGATATTGCGGGCTTCGAAGGTGTGGAAATTCTGATTTGGTATGATGATATTGGTAAATCCGAGTTTCTGAGCTTCCGATACTCTTTGTTCTATTCTGCTCACGGGGCGCACTTCTCCGCTTAGTCCCACTTCTCCAGCCATACACCATCCTTGTTCTATGGCTGTATCCACATTGCTCGAAAGCACGGCGGCTATGATGCTGAGGTCCATGGCCTGGTCTGTTACGCGCAGTCCTCCGGCAATGTTTATGAATACGTCCTTTTGTATGAGTTTGAACCCCACGCGCTTCTCTAGTACAGCCAGCAGCATGTTGAGCCTCTTTTGGTCGAACCCCGTTGCAGAACGTTGTGGTGTGCCGTATGCAGCCGTTGAGACGAGGGCTTGAGTCTCCACAAGAAATGGCCTCACACCCTCTATCGCACACGAAATTGCCACTCCGCTTAGTCCTTCATGATCTTCAGAGAGCAGCAGTTCAGATGGATTAGAAACTGGTCGCAGTCCATTGGGCAACATCTCGTATATGCCAAGTTCTGATGTGCTTCCGAATCTGTTCTTTATGGATCTTAGAATTCTGTACATATGGTGTTGGTCACCCTCAAACTGTATCACTGTGTCCACGATATGCTCGAGGATTTTCGGTCCAGCCAGTGTGCCTTCCTTGTTTATGTGGCCTATCAGTATTATCGGTGTCCCCGAAGTCTTTGCAAATCTTAGTAATCTTGCGGCACACTCTCTTACCTGTGATACGCTGCCTGCAGAACTGTCCACGTCAGAAGTGCTGATGGTCTGTATGGAGTCTATCACCACGATTTCCGGTTTGACATTGCTTATACATGCGAAGATATTCTCCAACGATGTATCGCAGAATATAAGACAGTTGTCGCTTGGTGACTCGTTTATCCTCTGTGCCCTCATCTTCAGTTGGTGGGCGCTTTCCTCTCCGCTTACATACAACACCTTCTTGCTTATTCCCAATACCGTTTGCAGCGACAGTGTGCTCTTGCCGATGCCGGGTTCTCCTCCCAGCAGTGTCAGCGACCCCTTCACCAGTCCGCCACCCAACACTCTGTTAAGTTCATCGTCTTCCATATCGATTCGTGGGTCGTCAGTGCTTGAGATGTCCTTTATGTTCAGTGCAGAGAGGGTTTGGGGGCTGACGAGACCATTTGTCTTGAACGAAGATTCGCTGGATGGTCCGGCAGCCACTCTGAACTCCTTGAATGAGTTCCATTCTCCACATTGCGGACATTTGCCTATCCATTTGGGAGACTCCTGTCCGCAGTTGCTGCAAACATATATTGTCTTGTCTTTTGCCATATTTTTCGGATTACTTTAGACAAAAGTAATGATATTTTTCTGCATAACAAAATAAAGCGTTATCTTTGTGCTGTATTTATATATACCATATCTGTCTGATGTGGAGTGATGCTTCATTCTTGGAAACGGAGGAACTTGGCTTCATATCCTTCATAATAAAGTAAATGGCAATGATGACAAACATAAATAAACTCTTTGGAGCCTTCGTAGCAGCTATTCTTATGGGGTGCTCTATTGGAGGCGGTGGCAAGACCACAGATAAAGACCAGATGGAGAGGAAGGCGAAAGACTCCTTGGCTCTAAAGGTTGGCGTTTCGCAACGCATCGACTGTCTGCCTGCTTTCGTAGCTCTGGATGAAGGCATATTCGACTCTTTGGGGGTTGATGTTAAGCTCGTCCACTACACTTCGCAGCTTGATTGCGACAAATCGTTGGGAAAAAAGACGATTGATGGAGCTTTCGTTGACGACAAACGCATAGAATATCTTGTCAACCATGGCAGACTTTCTTTTGAGAAGGTGTTGTCTACAAGAATGGAATGGAAACTTGTGGCAAACAGAAAGTCGCGTGTCACTAAGATAAACCAACTGTCAGACAAGCTGGTTGCGATGACAAGGTTTTCTGCCACAGATTTCCTTTGCGACAAGATGTCCGACAGCATAAAGGGAAAGAAGGAAGAGTTCTTCCGTGTGCAGGTGAACGATGTTGATATTCGCCTGAAAATGCTTCAGAACGGCGAGATAGACGCGGCATGGCTTACAGAACCGCAGGCTTCTGTTGCCAAGAAAAGCGGAGGTGTGGTGTTGATGAATAGTAACAGTTGTTCGAAAGACCTGTCTGGACTGTTCTTCACATCCTGTGTAGAGTCAGATAAGCGTAAGAAACAGCAGATAGATACTTTTGTACGTGCTTATAAAATAGCACAGGAACGCATCGCGAAGCAAAATGCAGCTGGTTATTCTCAAATGATAAGGCATTACTTCAAATATAGTAATGTCTCTAAATAGTCTGTGTTATGGATAAGAATGAATTGAAACAGTTTTCCGTAGCCCTTCGGCTAGTTGAAGGCAAAGACCTCGGAGCGGCGTTAGATATCATACTGCCCTATGTAGAGTCGCATCCTTATGTTCCTTATTCTGAAGATGTGAAGGACATAAAGGAGAATTTCCGCCTCATGCTTCATTACATGGAGCTAGGCGTGGAGGACGACATGCGCGAATCTATGTACAATGATATGCTGGACAAGTTGAAGGGGGGTATTCGTAATCTTAGGTCCGACTATAGACGCAGAAACGTTGATTTCTATAAGGATGCCTATTCGAGAGCCTCAGTGAAGACAAATTCTTTCTCAGAGAAGGCTATACGGATGCAGATGGAAGACTTCGTTTCAGATTTGGCTATGTTGCAGCTTGAATCGGTAGAGAAACGCGACAAAATGGCGGATGAGCTATATTTGTCTCATTATTCATTCATGCAGGCATTGTTCTGTCATATCGTGGTTTCTGAACTTTGGACTGAAGAACAGGCCAGTGCCATTGGTGACATTATTCTATCGCCCACAGTGGATTCAGGAGACGCTCAAGTGGTCGTCAGTGCCATGATGTTGTCGGTGATGAATAATTTCGACATTAACAAGTTCCGTGTGCTTGTCAGAATATACAGTGAAGCCAAAGACGAGGCACTGAAGCAGAAGGCTCTGATAGCATGGACTCTGTCGGTTACTGATGGTGTAGATTCTGCTCTGCAATTGCAGATAATGTCGCCTCTGCTCTCTCGTGATGATGTGGTGAGAGACCTGCTCGACTTGCAGAAACAAATGGTATTCTGCATGAATGCCGAAAATGACAACGACATCATACAGCGAGACATCATGCCAACGTTGGTAAAGAACAGCAATCTCACGTCTTATCGTCTTGGCATCGAAGACAATGATCAGGAACTGAGGGATATCCTGGATCCTGAAGCCGACGACAGGTCGATGGAAGAAGTGGAGAACAAGTTCCAGAAGATGATAGAGATGCAGAAGAGTGGAGCGGACATCTATTTCGGAGGCTTCTCACAAATGAAGCGTTTCTCCTTCTTCTATAGTCTTCCAAACTGGTTCTTTCCATTCAGCTTGAACCATCCCGAACTTCACCGCGTGAAAGATAGTCTAAAGCGCAACAGGTTTCTGACCAACCTGATGGCAACAGGGCCGTTCTGCGACAGCGACAAGTATTCTTTTGCCCTTGCCGTTGTGTCGGTGATAGACAAGATACCGTCGGACATGATAGAAATGATGAATCATGGCGAGATGCCAAAGCAGCAATTTATGAGTGATGAAGAAATGGCCACTCCTGCCTATTTGCGCAGAAGAGCCCTTCAGGATCTATATCGCTTCTACCGCCTCTATCGCTGGCATAACCAGATATACAATCCTTTCGACACAGATAATGTGCTCTTCATGGCTTGTTCTCTTTTTGACAACACAGCAGTAAGTGAGAAACGCGTTGAGTTGGGCAATTTCCTGTTGTCGCGTCGTGAAGCGATACTGTTATCCAAACTGATGCCCAAGCTACAGTTCGACGGTTCTGTAGCTGGATATCTGGTGAAGGGTGGCTATTATCTTGAGATGTCGAGAGATTTCGTTGAGGCTAAAGAATGCTTTCTGAAAGCTGCATATTTCTCGGGCGATGACATAAGGGCGTTGAGGGGAATGGCAAAAGCCGCTTTCCATTCCAACGACCTGAAAATGGCTGAGAATGCATATCGCAAACTCTATACCCTTGAGCCAGACAATAAGTCGTACGCTCTACACTATGCAATAGTATGCTCCAAGATGGGAGATTTCGAACAGGCTGCGAAAATACTGTATGAGCTTGATTACAAATATCCGGAGTCCGCCAATGTAAAGAGAGTCCTGGCTTGGACTCTTATGGGTGAGAACAAACTTGAACAGGCAGCGAAAATCTACGCCAAACTGCTCGATAGTGATACTGTGGGTGACATGGATTTACTTAATGCAGGCTACTGCAAGTGGTTCATGAAAGACATTTCAGGTGCTACCACCTTGTTTGCCGAATATTGCGAGAATTTGTTGAAGTCAAGAAAAGACTCTTCTGCTCCCGACTATCTGTCCATTTCGAATATCCTCGACGAGGATTTCATCAACGATGGAGCTATGCTCAACTGCTTCGGCATTACCGCTGTTGAAATGATATTGATAAAACGTATAACGTATAAATTGACCAGAGACAAGTGAAATCCAAGAGGAGAGATTTAGCCTTGGACTGATGGCCTGTCAGTAGGGTGGTTTCCTTGGTCCTTTCATTTGGAATTGTTGGAAATGGGTTCCACAAACGACTTGTCCACATGTTGACTCGTAAACTTAAAAGAACTAAAATGCATACAAGAGAAGAAAAACTAGAGGCCTTCGGGCGTTTTCTCGATGTGCTCGACACGTTGAGAGAGAAATGTCCTTGGGATAAAAAACAGACAAACCAGAGCCTGAGAACAAATACGATAGAAGAGGTGTTTGAACTAAGCGATGCCCTCATGAAAGACGATACGCTGAATATTTGCAAGGAACTTGGAGATGTGTTTCTCCATATCTGTTTCTATGCTAAGATTGGTGAGGAGAAAAGCGCGTTTGACATTGCCGACGTCTGCAACAAACTTGCTGACAAGCTTATATTCCGCCATCCCCATGTGTACCACCCTTCACAGGTCGGTGCTTCATCACCTAAGCCATTGCCTTATGGTGAGGATGACAAGCCTTCTGATATGCAGAATGCCGACACGGCACAGAAGGTTATAGAGAACTGGGAACAGATAAAACTGAAAGAGAAAGATGGCAACAAGCGTGTGCTTTCAGGTGTTCCGGATGCTCTGCCGACATTGATAAAGGCATACCGCATTCAGGACAAGGCGCGCAACGTGGGATTCGATTGGGAAGACCGTGGTGATGTGTGGAAAAAAGTGCGTGAGGAAATGTCGGAACTGGAGGAGGAACTGCGGAAGGGTGACAAGGAAAAGTCTAAAAAAGAACTTGGCGATTTCCTGTTCAGTGTCATCAACGCAGCCCGTCTTTATAAAATCAATCCCGATGATGCCCTGGAGCTGACAAACCAGAAGTTTATACGTCGATTCAATTATATTGAAGATCATTCAATCAAATTGGGTAAACCTTTGACGGAAATGACTTTGGATGAGATGGATAAACTTTGGAATGAAGCAAAGTCTAATGAATAATGGATGGCGGAAACACCGTTGTCTTATTGTTGAAAACATAATAAATCATACAATATGAGGAAAGTATTTTTGTTTATTGCTGTATGTCTTGCATTCTCCTCTCTGGTAGGATGCGATGGCAAGAAAAAGACTGACGGCGACAATGCCCCAACACTGGTGGACAGCAATGCTGCGGCGGATTCCACGCTTTATGGCATATGTGGCGAAGGCACGTCCATGTCGGTTTTGGAACTTATTACCGACAAGGGTGACACTCTTTCCCTTCTGCTGGAGGGTGCAGACACCTGCAGCAATGTGCAGGGAGGATTGCTTGCCGGCGACCATTTGGCTGTGATTTCTTGTAAGACAGCCGATGGGGAGCTATTTGCCAAATCGGTTCTCAACATAACATCCTTAATGGGTAAATGGACGAGCATAGACCGTCATTTCGTGATAGAAGAAGGTGGAGTGGTGACAGGCGACGACAGTGAGCCTAACCCGTACGTGGAGTGGAAGATAAACAATGGCAGACTGGTATTGAGCTCCGACACTTTCAGCGTATATGGTCTCGGCCCGGATTCTCTGCTGCTTGAAAACCAGAAGGGAATATATGCATATAAGAGAGATGTAAAGCAACATTAGCATATGGCAAGATTTCGTGTTCATATACTTGGCTGTGGCAGCGCACTGCCAAATTTAAAGCATAATACCACGGCACAGCTTGTTGAGGTGCACGACAAGTTTTTCATGGTGGACTGTGGTGAGGGCACCCAGCTGCAGCTGCGCAAGAGCCGTGTCCATTTCGGCAAGGTAAACGCCGTGTTCATCTCGCATCTGCATGGTGACCATTGTTTTGGACTGATGGGGCTTGTCTCTACTTTCGGATTGCTGGGGCGCACGGCTCCATTGCATATCTATGCACCGAAGGAGATGACGGAACTGTTCGATCTGCAGAGACGTATGTTCTGCCAGACTTTCGAGTATGAATTGGTGTTCCATCCGTTGGAAACCACAAGGAGTGAAGTCGTATATGAGGATAAGAGTCTTACGGTGACCACTGTTCCTCTGTCTCATCGTGTGCCCTGTTGCGGATTCTTGTTTAAGGAGAAACCGCTGCAGCCACACCTCAATAGGGAAATGCTCGATTTATATGAGATTCCGCGTAGCCAGTTCAATAATATCAAACAGGGGCAAGATTGGACGACCGCTGATGGCGAGACAATTCCGAACTCCCGTCTTGTCCTACCGGCAGACAAGCCTCTCTCGTATGCATTTTGTTCAGACACGCGCTATATGCCAGACCTTCACAAATTGGTATACGGTGTTGACGTGATTTATCATGAGTCTACTTATGGAGATAAAGATGCTGCCAATGCCCGCAAATATTATCATTCCACTGCCTCAGAGGCTGCCCGTGTGGCATCCGATTCCTGTGCAGGACTCCTTCTTCTTGGCCATTATTCTTCTAAATATGCCGATGAGACCTGTCTTCTTGATGAGGCGTGCCGTGTTTTCCCCTCGGCGGTCCTGACTAATGAAATGGATGTTGTCGATGTGGCAAATAGGTGTAAAGTAGAGGAGTGACATATTGGCAAGTACGCGGAATGACGCTGTTTAATGAATAGGGTGTCCAGTTCGTTGTACCAAATTTAGCTCACTTTCCTAAGCGTTTTGGTT